>Ga0315914_1002326_pt1 | contig 29149 bp, 13 predicted proteins | sample MpolenodulesMG_FD_203920 | JGI IMG/M metagenome (GOLD analysis project Ga0315914, IMG submission 203920) | Medicago polymorpha root nodule microbial communities from Los Angeles, California, United States - elongated nodules | ecosystem: Host-associated > Plants > Roots > Nodule | place: USA...
AGAAGGTGGTTGCAGAGACAAGTGCAGAGTTAGTGGTCGTACACTTCGTACGTTGTCCTTTGTCAACTTTGATGAAGGGAGCTTCTGATGAGATATGCTTCTGATGGTCATAGCTTCTAATGACCTTTGCTTTTGATGTCCTAGCTTCTGATGACGTGTCTTCAAGAGCTCTTCTTCAGACTCGTTTCTTCAATAGCTGTTCTTCAGACGCATTCTTCCAGATGCTTTTAAGCTTCAAATGAATTCCTTTGCTCTTGACTTGCTCAATCAGAATCTCTATGAATATATCTTTGATCATGATCCTGTACACTTGAACAAATGTTTAGCAAATCCAATTGATAATTTTTAATACCTTGTTATCATCAAAACTTAAGGAGTCTGATATTGTGAAACACCCTTTGTTCCAACACATGTGTTTTGACATCTATATTAATTTTGTTTTTAGATCCTTAAGGTAACTTATGCCCTTAGGGTTCGTTGATGGACATGATAAGAGACATGATATGATAATTGTATTTGTATCATATCCTATCTCATTCCTGTGTTTGGTGACACAACAAGATATGATAAGTTAATCTTAAAAATAGAAAAACATGAAATTTAATAAAATATATTTAATTATAAATAAAAAATTGATGTTTAATTCAAAATATTAATATTTAGTTTATTGAATATAATATTGTTTGATTTTTTAATTATTATTTAAAAAATGAAATTATTTATTTAGTAGCGTCAATGATTTTTTTAAAAAAAAATATATAATTATTTAATTACTAAGTCAATTATTGAGTTTTTTTTTTGTTAATTTATAAATTGAAAACTAATAAAAATAAATTTGAAAAAAGATGTTACATATTTAAACTTAAAAAAGTAGAAAATAATGCAATGATCAATTCCTTATCATGTGTACACAAAACATAATAAATGTCTATCCTTCCGTTATCATATCATATATTAATCCTGCTTCTTATCATGTCATTATTCTATAGGCACATCACATCCTAAGTATATAACCTTACTAGATTGTTGACCCGTGCGTCGCACAGGTTTTTTGTTAAGGGATTGTCATACAAATAATAAAATGCAATGTATAATTGGTAACAGTGAAAAAAAGAACATATGATAATCCATAGTAGACAAAATAAAACACTTCATAAAATGTATAAAATATGAAAATATTATAAAAGAAAATTCGGTAATCCTATCAATAATTCGGTAAAAGAAATATGAAAGTTTTAGTACATTGGCATGTAGTTTCATCACACATTGCAAAATACATCCTCATATACGACGTTAGACGTCACATTGGTATCTTCACCATCTTCATCAGTGATCAATATCTTTATTCCTTTTTTGAATGTAACTCTTGAAACAGCAACATACAATTGTCCGTGAGAAAATACAAGTGTTGGTGGATATACACCAACACTTGCGTACATATTCTGTTCCATAATTAATTCTTTTTGAGCAGCTGTTCCATAATTATTAATACAATTAAATTAATGGTGATATTATTAGTTAAAAACAATGACCACTAGTAAAATAAATGACTAGCTATTTAACAAAACAAAAAACCACCAAGTACTGTTGGAGAATCACTTTCCCCTTCCTCTATTTGCAATCCGATCCAAGGAAAGGTGATTCTCACCTCAAAATTCATTCATAGTTGCACAACTTTGCTTGCAAAGAAAGAAATAATAAAAGTATACATAGGAAATAAAGGCTAACAACAGAATAAGGTTTTGAATGAAACAAAATTCAGATTAAGTTCAAAAACATGACATTACACGACATAGTCTGAATCCTTAGATAATAGACCAAGAAATTGCGACAAAACTAGATAGGAAGATTGCAAAAATTGGTGTAAACATCTCAAACTAAAAACAAAAAGCGCAAAAAGGATATTCCAATTCCAAAAAAAATATGCATAAAGATAAAATGCATGTTAAATTAGAATACCAGTTAAGCAGTGGTATGAGAGGAAGGTTGTAAGGTCGCGTCCTTCCATTTGCAAAAATATCAAAATATACGATTCTTCTGCTGTCTGTGTAATTTACCACGGTTTGATTTTTTTTTTTTAGAGAAACATGGTGTAGGGTTTGCTATATATAGCGGAGTTTGCATGGAAATTAGGGTATTCTGTTTGTAAATGCATTAAATAAGTGTACAACTTGTCAAAAAAAAAGTCTACAGAAACAATAGATATATACAAACGATGAAACAACAAGATAGGAATGAAAAGCTCATCACTGAGGAGAAATATTAATGATTGCTGCATTTTAGAGGGAATTTGTTAGGTTAAATTGGTGCGTTGCATTTTAGATGGGATTTGTTGGGTTAAATTGCTGCTAACCCAATGCAGCATTTTAGAGTGAAATTATTATGTTAAATTGCTGCAGACCTAATAAAATTAATAAATAAGGATGTTTTGTTAAAAAAAAAAATATAACCCTATATTTATTAATCCGAAAGCGGGTTGAATACAAATTTCAGAAGGTTGGTTTCGATAATTTGCATCACTAGATATTTTATCCACAGAGGAATTCTAGTTTTGTGACAAATGTCGCCTCGTTAATTTAATTGAAACAATTCAAATAAACTCAAGAGCTTCATTTTTTTTTTGTTGGTACAGTAGCATCCATTTGAGACAGGCTTACCCAAATATATCTTAGGGTTAATAGTGTTTTACCCCCTATAATATAGGTCATTTTCGGTTTTATCTCCTGTAAAAAATTTTTTTTTGGATTTCGTCCTTGTAATTTGAAGATTTTTGGTTTTGGACCTTCATGATTTTTGACTGTACAAAATCGAAGATATGGTAGGGGATAAACCGAAATTTGCTCAAATTAACAGGGGGGTAAACCGAAATTTGTTCAAATTACAAGGGGGGTAAACCTAAATTTGCTCAAATTACAATGGGTGAAATTTTTCACGAAGGTCCAAAACCAAAAAATCTTCAAATTACAAGGATGAAATTCAAAAAAAATATTTTACAGGGGGGAAAACCGGAAATGACCTATATTACAGGGGGGTAAAGACATATTAACCCTATATCTTATATAATTAAACCTATGTTTGGTTACACATTCTTTTTGTCAAATAAATTTGAATTTAATTATAGGAGTTTACCCAGAGGTATAGGCTTGGAATTTAAGAATGTGCTCTTTAAATCTTAAATTTGAATTTCTCAAGTGCTAACAATCTCTATATTAGATAAGTACATATCCGCAAGTGGATGGTGGTATTGATCTTTCAAATTAATCAATTCTTATATGAGATACCAAGTTTTCACAAAAAAAAACTAAATCTCACTCTTAAAAATTAAATTTGGAGGATGGCTTTGTCCAACCATATATTCATCCAACAAATTTAAGAATCCAACATATAGTAGACAATCACATCTAACATGGATTCAATGTCCAATTCATAAATTTCCACATTAGTTCGGCTCTGATATCATGCTAAATGAGTTTTATTAATCTCATTATCAAAAGCTAGGATGGCGATGCCCACTGCACATAGACATCCATTAGTCAAAGAACCTTGATAATGTAGGATTTCAATACAATTTCATTATTTTTATCCGTAATTTCTTGAAGCAAGAATTTCTTCATTTGAATCCAACCTAAAACCCAAATACACAATACAAATTTATTTTAATTATTATATCGAACTTGACTAACTTGGCTAATTATTTGTTGAAAACTTACAATAACTAATATTCATTTATAGTTTTATAAATTTTAGGCGTGAACCAATATAGACTTTCAATTATCACAATTCCTTACTGCATGCAGTCAATCACATCTGAATCGTTCGATCAAAATCAAATGATTTAAATTTCAAGTTTGATATTTTAAATAAAATTTATATTGATTAAACTGTCCATTTACTTTTACCGTATGCATACACATTGCACACAATCTAAATCTGATGTGAACATAAAACAAAAAAGAAATTTTAAAGAAAAGATGTTGTCAAACAATTTTGTGTATGTCAAAAAAGAGAAGGAAAACATGAGAAGAACTTGCATATTCGGGAAAAAGTTCACTATTTAGAAATAAATTTAAAATACATGAATTTTTTTTCTTCTTAAAAGGCCAAAAATACAATGTAAAAAACAACTCATCGAAAATACAAGGGGTGCTTAGATCGAGAAGAAGCAATAGCTAAAAGTTACATAAAAGACATCAAAATAACATTTGCCACCAAACCAAAATGACAAATGGTAATCAACTACCCTTAAAAGAAATGATAATCAATTAGCAATTAAAACCATTTATAAACATCTGAGTGGTGGAATGTTCCATTGATAATCTATACTATATATAAAGAAAATTACCTCTTTCAGCATACTTTTGGGTTGAATTTTTCTTTCCAAAAATACCCTTAATTTTTAATTTTAATTTTATTTTAAATACAAATAACACATGTAACAAATTAATTTAAGGAGAAAACTCACACAATTCCTTATGAAGTTATAAAATAACACATGGATTACTAATCCATGTCACTAATCATCCATGTTAACCGTCTTTTACCTCCGTTAACCACATATCAAACTCACAAATAACTAGCATAAAACAAAAACTCATGCCTTTTTTATCAGCCGACTTAATGTTGTACATCTCTGTTGTTCCCCTCAATACAACCGACAGAGATTGCAAAATATTTTCATATCCCTTCCACAAAAAACAGTATTTCCATATTATTTTATTACTTCCACAAAAAACATATTTCCATTTTAATTTTATTATTTTATTAATATAAGTTACTCTTCCTTAGCCTTTGATCAATTGTAAAAAATGTAAGTAAAAAATAATGGTAAAGATTGGACTTTAAATCCTCTAAAAAAAAGATTAGTGGCAAACGTGAGCAAAACATATTTCTAAAGATTGGAGTTTAAATCCTCTAAAAAAAATATTAGTAACAAATGTGAACAAAATATAATGTTAAAGATTGGACTTTAAATCCTCTAAAAAACGATTAGTAACAAACATGAGCAAAAAATAATAATGTTAAAGATTATACTTTAAATACTCTAAAAAAAAGATTAGTAACAAACGTGAGCAAAAAATAATGTTAATGATTGAACTTTAAATCTTCTAAAAAAAAAATTAGTAACAAACGTGAGCAAAAAATATTGTTAAAGATTGGAGTTTAAATCCTCTAAAAAAAATATTAGTAACAAACGTGAACAAAAAATATTGTTAAAGATTGAAGTTTAAATCCTCTAATAAAAATATTAGTAACAAACGTGAACAAAATATAATATTAAAGATTGGACTTTAAATCCTCTAAAAAAAGATTAGTAACAAACATGAGCAAAAAATAATAATGTTAAAGATTGTACTTTAAATAGTCTAAAAAAAGATTAGTAACAAACATGAGCAAAAAATAATGTTAAAGATTGGACTTTAAATCTTCTGGAAAAAAAAAGATTAGTAACAAATGTCGGCAAAATATAATGTTAAAGTTTGGACTTTAAATACTCTAAAAAATAAAGATTAGTAACAAACGTAAGCAAAAAATATTGCTTTTTTTTTTGAAGTAGCAAAAAATATTGCTAAAGGTTGGACTTTAAATCCTCTAAAAAAATATTAGGACTCAAAATATTTTAAAAAAAGATTTGTTAGCACTATATTAAATATTAATAAGTAGGGTTCCCTATAAGGTGTTGGCTAAGGTTCTTGCGAATAAGCTTCGTTCAGTTATTGGTTTTGTCGTGTCAGATACACATTCAGCTTTTGTTCGTGGTGGACAGATTCTGGATGGCATTCTTATTGCCAATGAGGTGGTTGATGAGGCTAGACGATTGAACAAGGAATTATTAATGTTTAAGGTCGACTTTGAAAAAGCATATGACTCGGTGGACTTGAAGTATTTAAATTCGATGATGGTTAACATGAATTTTTCAACGCTTTGGCGGAAGTGGATAGTGGAGTGTGTTGGAACGGCAACTGCATCGGTCCTTGTGAATGGGAGTCCGACGAGGAGTTTCATATAGAGAGGGGTCTTCGACAAGGGGACCTTCTCTCCCTTTTTTATTTATGTTGGCTGCTGAAGGGTTTGATGTGTTGATGAAAGCGGCGGTCGCAAACAATATGTTCAAGGTGTATGGTGTTAGGATGGGAGGGGCGGTTAAGCTCTCTCATTTGCAGTTTGCTGATGATACTCTCATTATTGGTGAAAAATGCTGGTTGAATGTGCGTTCGATCTGGGCCGTGTTGTTATTACTTGAGGAGGTGTCCGGGCTGAAAGTAAATTTTAATAAAAGCATGTTGACAGGTGTGAATATTCCTTCGACATGGTTGTCAGAAGCTGCTTCTGTGTTGAATTGTAGAACTGGTACTATCCCTTTTGTTTATTTGAGGTTGCTAATTGGTGGAGATAGTAGGAGACTCAACTTTTGGAAACCTGTTGTTGATCGAATTGTTGCTAGATTGTCGTCGTGGAATCATAAATTTTTATCATTTGGTGGTCGCCTGACTCTTTTGAAATCTGTCCTATCCTCTCTTCCGGTTTACTTTCTTTCCTTTTTCAAGGCTCCTACAGGTATAATCTCTCCCCTTGAATCTATTTTTAATTTTTTTTTTGGGGTGGGTGTGAGGTTTCAAAAAAAAAAGCTTAGATACGATGGGTTCAATATATTTACCTATGGACTCTGGTGGTTTGGGGGTTAGGAGAATTTAATTTATCATTGTTAGGGAAGTGGTGTTGGAGGATGTTGGTGGAGAAGGACGGGTTGTGGTACCGTGTGCTCAAAGCCTGTTATGGGAGGAGGGAGGGCGTGTCCAGGATGGGGGTAGACATGCTTCCTCGTGGTGGCGTATGATGTGCCGTGTGAGGGAGGGGATTGGGTCCGGTGTAGGGAGCTGGTTTGATGATAATATTAGGAAGGTAGTTGGTAATGGTCGGAATACGTTCTTTTGGACTGATAATTGGCTGGGCGGAGCACCTTTAAAGCTTCAATTCAGTCGCTTATTTAAGTTGTCAGTGCATAAGGAGTGTTCGGTGGAGGACATGACGTATTTGGGGTGGTTGGTTTGGGGTAATGCGTGGAGTTAGAGGAGGCGGTTACTGGCGTGGGAGGAGGAGAGTTTGAGGGAATGTTCTGCTTTGTTGGTTAACGTTGTTTTGCAGGATAATATACATGATTCTTGGAGGTGGCTTCTTGATCCTGCTCATGGCTATGTGGTTAGTGGGGTGTATCGTTATCTCACATCTTCTGATGAGTCGATGCCTGTTGGAGCTTATAACAACGTGTGGCATAAGTTAGTTCCCTCTAAAGTGTCTCTTTTTACTTGGCGACTACTGCAGGATAGAATTCCAACAAGATCAAATTTGGTGTCAAGACATGTTATTCAACCTATCGATAATTTGTGTGTTGGTGGGTGCGGTGATATAGAGACGGCGGATCATCTCTTTATTGGTTGCAACTTGTTTGGAAGTGTTTGGTACCTCATTTGTCTATGGCTCGACATTTCTTTTGTGTGTCCAGGGTCGATGGAAGATCACTTTACTCAGTTTATTCATATGGCGGGTTTGCCAAGATCTTCTCATTATTACTTCAAGGTTATTTGGCTAGCTAGTACATTAGCAATATGGAAGGATAGAAACAATCGTGCCTTCAAAAATACGGTAATTGATCCTTACAGGATTCTTGAAAAGGTGAAGCTGAATTCCTTCTTGTGGTTATCTTCGAATCCTGTTCCTATTGCTTTTGGTTTTCATGGTTGGTGGAGACACCCAACTCTTTGTATGTGTGTCATGTAATTTGTTTTTTTGTTGGCGGCACCATTTTGGTTGGGGCCATGACTTTGTAACATACTTTGTGTGTTTTCACCATTTTAACACATCTTGTGCGGGGTGATACACTTCTCGTTTGAGCAATATATTCCATTTTGATTTGTTCAAAAAAAAGAGTAGGGTTCTCACAGTTCATAGTTCGTTCCCGCATTGTTTAGTTTTTCTCAACATCTCTCAGTCATCTGCATCAGAATTCAGAATTAACTTGTAAGTTTATTTTTCTTTTTCTTTCATGTTACAACTAATCAAAGTCGATTAATTTTATGGATTATATTTGACTTTGCTGGTTTATAAGTGATTATGAGTTAAAAATAATTTTGTTATACAATATTTTGTTTATAAATCAATATATCAATAATTTTCATTAATATTTTAAAATTTTAATCAAAATTATACAAACAAACATAGTAAAATAATCACATGCGTGAGCGCAGTAGATAGTGCCCGTCTTTTCACTAATAAGCATAAGAAAAATCCTTAGCTTTAGACTTAATCTATGACCCTACAAAATAATTTAACCACGTCAATAAGTGAATCTAATTGACGTTCTTTATCATCGAAAACCACATACTTATGATTCTTCCAAAATGACCACATGCATGCTAACTAAGTCAAATGGAGACATTCATTTACTTTCTTTCCATTAGATATCAAATATATAAATTGCACCACATGACAAAAACTATATTTGTCAATGCAATACTGATACCTAATCAAGATAAACATCCAACTATAATTTACAAGGACAATAAAAAAACAAATGCTTGGTATTTCATTCAAATTACATCATTTCATACATAAAGGCGATGCTAAATTTTACACCTATCTACAAATTAAATTATTTTTAGTTGGAATCATTTAGTAGTCTCCACACAAACATTAGAATTTTTAATTGAACTAAATCGTTCCAAATAATTCTATACAATAATTTATGAAACATGAACAAAATGCACGTCAATTTTATGATTAAAAGTATAAATTTATTAAACAATAAATGGAAGGTATACTCTATCAAAAAGGAAAGAAAAGCAATGGAAGGTACAAAATCAATTTCAGTAACAAAACTATCAATTAAGAAGGTAAAGAATCAATTTGCCATTTGCCGGCTTTTTACTTCTTATATGATTTTCATTGTGTTAATGATTATTTCGTTAATATGATTTTTAAGGAAGCTGAAGTTTACATCTGATCATCACTTACAACTAAACTAATTTTCAATGGGACTGCAGACCTTATATGATAATCTTACTTCGCCTTTACTCTTCTTTATTTCTAGATTGAGCAATCAATAGGTAAACACCCTACGTATCAATCATAGATCATGGTCTAATGAGAAAATCCGACAAATTAAATATTGGCCGTCTGATAAACTGCATATTGGTTTGAGATTAAATAATAAATCATTTTGATAAGGTAATTAAAATATGTAATCTAAGAAGATTATGACATCATTTGTATTTGAGACCTAATTTATTGCTTCGGGTGAGGTAAAAATAATTTGGATTGAGATTCTTTAAAGCTAGCAATTCATGACTTTAGAAAGTAAAGTGATTAATAATTTAAAGGTAGAAATTGTAAATACATAATGATAATTTTTTTTTTGAGGGAACATAATGATAAATTATGAATTTGTCAAAATAATAACTTTTGATTTTTTTTTCACTTTAAATTATCTAAATCCAAGTAATTTTACCTACATGTATATACTCACCGAGGTTAGGTATTTGGTCACACCCTAATTTATTTTAATTATAATATAAAAAAATCTAAGATGACAAAATTGTATTAGACGTTCTTTTACATTGTTGTTTAGCGGTGATTAATCTTCATCGTAAAACTTGTAAGACACACAAAATGGATTCTCCCTTTTCAAATCATATTTAATCTAAATTTTTTAGTAGAGAATTTTTATTATTTTTATGTCAAATTATAAGTCTTTGATGTTAAAAAACATCAACAACATGTGTTACAGTCTCTAATCCAAAATTAATATGATCGATAATATTTTTCCTTTTTTTAAGATTGGGTCTCTTTGTTGTCAACTTGAATCTAATAGTAGTTTGGAGTGATAAAATATTCTTCATAATGAATATTCTTTTAATACTTGTATGCTAATCTATACTTCCATTGTTTCTAATTATAAGCAAAAATGAGTTAAAAAAAAATATTTTGAGTCTTTTATTGGTGCATCTAGAGGCTCTCAGTATGTTTCTATCCGTGGAGGCAATTTTAGAAGTAATCTTGTGACTTTTATCGGTGCTTTCTCTACTAATATTGGTTTTGAATTTTGATGACTCAATTCATGCTGAAACAAGAGCGACCGTTTATTCCATTGAAATTGCTCATTCTAAAAGATGAAATAATTTGTTGCTTGAATTTGATTATAACTGTTCAAGTTTTCTCTAACATTAATCTTGATCCTTGGAAATTGTAAAATAAGTGGAAAAATTGTATGCATATTATGAAACTTTAGATTTTGAGTTTCTCACATTTATGAAGAAGAGAATGTATGCGCTGATAGAATTGTTAATGCCGGTTTCTTTGTAGATGACTTAGTTTGGTGGGATACCCTTTCTTATTGCTCTAATGAAGCCTTTTTTAGAGAGATATATTTTGGCTTAGGTGATTACCGTTTTTGTTAAATTTGTTGCAACCCACCTTTTTTTCTTTTTCTTTTCCATGATGCATATATAATACTTTGAGAGGTGTTGTTGTAAACTTGTAGTACAGCATCATGCTAATATAGTTGGGATGTCAATGTTTCACATCGATCCAATAACACTTCTAAATTTGCTAAATATTTTATTAAAATATATCGATTTTTTTTTTTATCATAGATATAAATAAATGGTGAATCTTCTTAAAAAAATGTTGAATCTCTAAAAAAAAAAAAAATGTTGAATGAAAATCAAAACATAAAAGACTCATTTGACTTGTAGTGAACCATGTTTTTGTTTTGCTAAACTCCAGTTACACAAAATTACGACAAATGTATACTAGCTAGTGCAATTACACCTAACTTAAATTATAGTTTAATTAAGAGGTTCATATAGCAAAAAAGTGGAGTATAGTATGGTGGCACTTAACATCATGATATGTAATTGCTGGCGAAAATTCTATATCAATCAAACACCATTTTCCTTCTTCTAAATCATCTAACACACTCCTTAATTTTCTCTTTCTTTTTTCTACAAAACCAAAGTTTCTCTTCAATCTAATTTACTCTCTCATTTCCAAAAAATGACAAACAATACCACTATCCACCCTCAAGCCAAAACCACCACCAACGGAGGTGCAGCCACCGCCGTTAAACCCTCATTCCCGGCGACAAAAGCGCAAATCTACGGCGCAACCCGCCCAACCTACCGTCCACAAACCCACCGTCACCGTAACAACCGTAACTGGTGTTGCACCATTTGTTGCTGGCTTCTTCTCATCCTCATCTTCATCCTCATCCTCCTCGGCGTCGCTGGCACCGTCGTCTACTTCCTCTACCATCCCCAACGTCCTTCCTTCTCAGTTACCTCCCTTAAACTCACCTCCTCTGAGTTTGACCTAACTCTTTCAACCACAAACCCTAACGAGAAAATAACATTTTCTTACCAACCCATCTCAGTTTCTCTTCTATCCGGTGAACTCGACGTTGGTGACGGTGTTATTCCCTCGTTTGAGCATGGAACAAAGAATACTACGATGTTGAAAGCTTTGGTTGAGAGAAAGAGTGTGAAGAGGAAGTCATTGGAGTTGAAGATGAAGATGGAGACTAAGGTGGAGGCTAAGATGTGGGTTTTCAAGACTCCACGTGTTGGAATCAATGTGCTTTGTGACGGTATCGATGTCGCCGGCGAGAAAGTGACGACGGCGGATGAGAAGTGTGCGGTGGATGTGAGGTTCAAGGTCTGGAAATGGACTCTTGGATGATCGTATTTATGTACGTGTGATATGTGTTGTGTTTTGTGATGTTGTTTTTTATTTTTGATTTTCAAAGAGGCTTTTATTATTAATTAATTTTCTTGTCCATAATTATATTATTTATTGTAATTCTGATTTTTATTTGGTATATTTTCTTAAATTTATTTTGTAATTCAAGTTTTATTTTCCAATAGATTTTTTTTCCATTAGAATTTGTAGATAAACCATCGATCATTTTGATACGAGAAAGAAGGTTAGGCGTCTATTATGGAATTCACCCAACCCGAAAGTACAATTTTGTTTTGTTTTTGGAATGCCCATTGCCAAAATCATTTAACGGGTAGGTCGCCAATCCCCAAAATGAAATCTCCATTCATTAGATAGATAATATAACCAAAACTTTATGATTTGCTGGGAACTTATTCCTATTCAATTTTTATTTTTTTTACAAAAGTAAACGATATTCATTTATTCAAATTGACAGAGTACATCAATACAGTACAAATTCAAATTCGCTAAAAACAAAAAGGATGAATCTGTGAACAAACTGACAACATCCATGTTAATAGCATAAAACAACAAAGTATCTATGCCTACAAATATGACTATATTCAAGTCTCCGGAATACTCATGTCTCCGGATCTGCAACGTTGACGATGCCAAAGTCATTGTCATTGATCGGATATGCACTTGCTCAAAGTTAATCTTTCAATTTGAATCAAATAAACACCGCACTATGACGCGGGAAATAAAAAACACACCGCACAAAGACGGGAAATCAAAACAAACAGAGTCGTTCAGAGACGACGAAATCACAAAAACAAACGAAAGAAAACAGAAAATATGTGAAATCACTTATTTAAGTAGGATAGAAGGAAAAACAACTTGGAGGGGTGATTTTTGGGTCAAAATTAACCCTAAATCACCCCTCTGACAAGAAGAAGAAAAAAAAAACGGTGACAGCTAGGGTTTGAGAAGAAGAGAAGAGAGAGAGAGGAAGGGGAATTCCTATTCAAATTTTTAAGCATTGTACAAGTTTCTGGATTAATTACAATCATTAAGGCTCTGTTTGGATAAGTTAAAACCAACGGAATGGAGCGGAACAAAATGGAACGGAACAGAATGGAGCAGAATAAAGATTCCATTCTATTGTTTAGATACTTTATGATGGAACGGAACTAATTTTCCATTCCATTGTTTGAAAATTGACGAAACGGAACGAGTTATAAATTTTCATTTCCAATTTTTACCTTATTTAAAAAAAACATCAAATTGAATTCTCTACTCAATTCAATCATTTGTGAGTAGCACCAACACATGCACATGCAGTTTCATTAGAATTTTTTTCAACAGTCTTCATTGACGAGAACCCCCTTATACCAAGCTACTAAAAAAAAAGTACTCAACATGAGCGATATCTATCACACTGAAATCTACTCCATGTCTCCTACAAGCTATAATTGAAATATGCTACAAGCAAAATTTTATTGGTAAAGGCATAAAGCTAGCACTAACCACCCATAATAGTGGGTTCATAAATTAGAAGGAAAGCATTAAACATGAATACAGATGAAGGCAAGATGAAAAGTGAAGAGACGCCAGAAGATGAAGGCAGGTTGGAATAAGAAGTGAAGAGACGCCAGAAGATGAAGACACAGAAGATGAAGGCAGGTTGGAATAAGAAGTGAAGGAAAAAAAGAAGTGAAGGAAAAAAAAATGGGAATGGTGCGTGCTAAAATTGGGAATGAAAAATAGGGATAAAGTTTAAATTTTATGATTAAAATGTTCCATTCCATCAGATACCTCCCAATTTGGGGGAATAGAAAATTGGTTAAATGAATGGTATTTGATGGAATGAGTTCCATCACACTCCATTTCATTCTATTCCATTCCATTCCATTCCATTCAGTTTTACAAAACCAAACAATGGAATGTGGATATATCCCACTCCATTCTATTCTATTCCATCACTCTCCATCAATCCAATCATAACCTAAAAGATTTTCAATTGTTTATCTCAATTTAGTTTAAATCATTCAATATTGGTTAGTTATGCTGATGTGTCATATAATTTAGCAATATTTGCTTATGTTTTCTTCCACGTTGGCAAGGAATGGAAATGAACATAACCCTTTCTCTGTATTTCTTCTTCCGTAATCCTCTCAAACCAACCACCCATTCCTAAAATCTCACCTTGTATGCGCACAACCCGGGCGATTCCCTTAAATAAGATGGGGTAGCCCTTGCTACCAAAAAAAATAAAAATTCTTGAAAGATAATCTGCAGAAATCCATAGGGGGTAATAAGGATTACATTTTGAGAAATGATATTTGTACATTCATTTTGTGACAATTTTTTAACAACTTTCTCTCTCATACTCACATGATGTTCTTTTCCTCTCTCTCCCTTTTTCCTCTCCATTGTTTTTTACCAATAAGAAGTGAGAAAAACAAGGTTGTCATCAAAGTTGTCTTCAAATGAATGTACATATATCACTACTCTTACATTTTAACCCGCTCTAAGAAGGGTATAGCTGATTCACATAAGGTTTAACTAGGGAAATGAAGTTAGTGGCAGTAGAATAGACTCTCTCATTTGTAATAGGGTGCAGGCCTACTCCTGCGATTTTTTAATGTTTTTTTTTGCCTTTATAAAAAACAATATATTCAGCTATCCAAAGTAATAAATATTGAGCTACTCAAAAAAAGTTTGGTTGCCGAAAATAAAAAAATAAAAAAATAAAAAAATGACTACATAGATTTTTTTTTTCTTCAAGACATCATCGATAGATTTATTTGTATTGGTTTGATAATTTTAGTGTCAATAACAACTATAGAGAACAAAATTCAAGAACAATAGTAAGAAACAAATGAAATGGATAATAAGTTCTTACAAATAACCTATTGTTTACATTGAAAAGACATTAATAATCTTTTATTAAACCGTCAATTATGGATAAAATTGACTTCTTAAAACACGTTTCCCTAACTTTTTTAAATATTCGTTGATAATTTTGATTTCATTTGTTGTTGCTTGAATTTACATTTCATATAAGTAAGAATTATTGAAATTTTTACGAATTGGTTAAGTTTCAGATTAAATTTGCTTTTAGTATCTACACAATTTTTAAGTTAAGTTCCTAACATTCTGTTTAATTTTAGTCCTTAACTTTTTGTTATAGAGATTAATGCAAGACTAAAAACACTTTTTTTTTGGGTAAAATTATAAAATGATGAGACAAAAATTGAATAAATTTTTGTTAACGACTAAACCTATAAAATTATAATTTATGGGACTAAAAATATATTTTATCCTTAAATTTCATATGCTGGTTTTAAAAATATTTTATTTTTGTTTATATTTGGCCCCCCGCGTAGAATTTTCGCTAGCTTCGCTGATGTGCACAACATTGGGGGATGGAACAACAACAGTGGAATTGAATATTTCTATGGCTTTTGAAGGTGGGCAGTGGCGGATTTTGCCCAAAATATTGAGGGAGTGACAAATACTAACAAACTTTTTTAGTGCAAATAATATCACTAACAACTACATTAATTAAGCACAACGTGTGCAAATTGTAGATAAAAAAGAATTCAACACCGACTACAATAAGCATTTTGGCAATGTGGTGACTATTGAAATTCTTTTTTATCTACCCTCTGAACACTTTGTGTTTAATGTAGTTTTTTTTTTGAGGGGATTGTGTTAATTGTAGTTGTTAGTGATATTATTTGAGTTGAAAAAAAAATTAGTTAATAGTTGCTTTCCAAATATTTTGGGCAAGATCCGCCACATTTAAAACAAACAAACAAACCAAGTGCAACTTCCAAATTTAAAATGCAATTGAAACAGACAAACAAACCAATTACAATTCCCCCAATTTTGATTTCCAGGGTACAAGTTTCCCCAATTTTGAAGCAAGCAATATATAATAATTTATACTAACATTGAATTGAATAAAATGAAATTGACAATTGACAACAAATTACAAAGAGAAAACTAACATGAAGTAATTCGATATGCAGATAGTGAGCGGGACTCGGGGGATGTGCACTTGCAACGAGAGAGATAGAGATTTAGGTAAGAGAATGTGCAACATCGATCGAGGGAGATAGAGGCAAATACATGTTTTGAGCTTGAGGGGATGAGAAAGATAAGAGAAGTAATAGAAGAGAGGTTGAGAGCGAATAGCGATCGCAAGAGTTTTTTTGTTGTCATTTCCTCGCTATATTTTTTTTTAGTGAGCGGAGCCACGACTACCATAAGCTCCCACTGAGAACCGCCCATTAAGGTGGGTTTATACAACAAAAAATATATAGCTAAATAAGTAGATGTTGATTTCCACTTCAAACATGGTTTGAGAAAGCAAACAAAGTCTAGAAAATAGTTAAACTGGGGTACTGTTATGGACTAGCCAAAAGCAAAGCCCGTCATAAATTACGACTCCCTTACTCATAGGCCCAACAAGCATGTCAAACCTTTAGGCACCATATCCTCTCCGACAAATAATAATCTATAATGGCTCCCAATGGCTTGTAACTTCTAACGACCATTCAATCTCACAATTAATGGGAACCTTCAATAATGGTTGCCCTATTATCACACCATTACTACATAACAGTCTCCTTAACCCTATATAAAGAGCTTTTGACAAGCTCACAAGGTATGTATCTCTCTATGCTCCACCTTCACTTTTGCTCATATACTGACTTGAGCGTCGGAGCATCTGCAGGTACAACATCCCCCTTTCTACTCAAAGGGTTGTCACTACCACATCCTCGAAGCACCGCCATCAAATATTGGAGCACCTACTTTCGTCAATACACCACCACTGTGAGTATCTTTATCCTCTTTGGGGTCATTTTTGTTTGTTTATTCTTAACAGTGGCGCCGTCTTTGGGAAATAGTCACTACTTGGCATATTGAAGATTGCAAGGCTATTCAGTTTTAATTGAAGAAATTCAAATTGCTTATGAAGAGGCCAGATCAAGAGATCGAAGACAAGTGGAAGATTGCCAAGGATTCGAGACATAACAAGACATGTATCGAAGGCTTTTAGATTATGACTTTTATTTTCAGTTATTTCTTACAAAGTATATAAAGTAGTTCTGTATAGGAAATAAGGGTCACAAATCATTCACAAGAAACCTAAACACTCAAACTATCCATGTTACACCGAGAAACGAGTCTTAGGAAAGTGTATGTATGATTTGATGTACCAGTTTTCTTCATTTCTTCAATAAAATGATTTTCTTTAAAGTTGTTTACCTTTACTTTTAAGTTTGTTTCTTTTACTTCTAGAATTATTTCGACCATTCGAAATAAACAGTTAAATTCATGTTTTTTACATTCAAACTTATGAACATAATGAACATTCAAACATTTCTAAGAAATAATTGCATAAATATCTCCTAGGATTTACTAGTTTGATCGTGCAAGTAATTAATTTAAAACTAATGATTGTTTACCAAAAACCCTGGGAAACAGTTGTTGTCTTAAAATTCGAAAGGGTTTGTCATTGCCACTGGTTCGTTGTCCCTAAAACCCGCTAGGCTCTGTTTGCTTTAGTTATTGTTTTGTTTCTTAATCTGATGTGTCTTCGATGTATTGGGCTGATAGGCTAGAAATAGTTGTGGCAGAAATGGTCGTGAGTTCGATGTTGTTTAACAGTTGACTAATGGTGTTTTGGATTCATTACCGTGTTGATGGTTAGATTCAGTCGCTATAATGAAGAGCTGGATCCAGTGCGCATGTCACACACATCTAATTTTTTGCAATTTGGTTTTACATATATACACGGGTGTGCTGGATAGTGCTATTATTGATCGATCAAGTCCCATTTTGTTCAGCCTAGCTAAGTTCCTTAGTGTGTTGCCTTTTCTCCTTTACTAAAAAGTTCTAATAGTAATTATCATTTTTGGGCGTGATCCATGCGCAAAGCACTTGACATGAAGATGAAGTTGGAATTTTTTAATGGAACGATTCCTTTGATCCCACGTTTCGAGCATGGAATCGTTGCAACATGCTTATTCACTCTTGGATTCTTTAATTCAGTTTCTCCTTTAATTGCATAATCTATTATTTTCATGGAAAACATAGTTGATGTGTGGAATAATCTTAAGAAAAGATTCACATAAGTGTTTTGGTAAGAATTTTTGAGCTTATGCAAGAAACTTATGATGTACGATAAGAATCAAAACATGTTACTACGTTTTACTCTGTGTTGAGAATTCTTAGAAAGAATTAGAGATCTATACTTGCACTTGCTGAGTTATATCTATATATTCCTATTCCAAATTAACCTACTATGTGTTGATCACAATTTGCTTTATGCTATTATAATCCCATTGGTTCGAATGGGTATTTTTTTATGGCAAAGTCACAAATTTTGCTTATGGGTCCTCTCTTATCAATGAACAAGACTCTTTCTATGGTATTATAACATGAGAGACAAGGGAATTTTTCCCCAGTTCTTGATGATTCGTCACCCTTGATTAATGTTGTTTGTTGTGAATTCGTTGTGAAAACCACACCAATAAAAACATGCGTGGAGTAAATTAAAACCAAGCAATCAAATCAAGCGGGTGACAATATAATTCAAACAAAAATAAACAGCAAGAGATAAAGGAAGAAAGAGAACACAAGAATTTGTTTACGCAGTTCGGTCTAATGATGACCTACTTTGGGGGAGAGAGCAGCTCTCCGTTCCACTATAATGATATGAGTTTCTTTACAAAGAGATATTGAGGGTTACAAGAATCAGTCTTCAAACCTAATTCAACCCAAGTCCCAATCTCTTTCCGTGACCAAGAACTCAATCCTAACAATGTTTTGTTCAAGGTGAATCAAAACAATCCCAACCCTAGTGTTTGTTGCCAAAAGAAATTCTCTATAAACTCTAGTTTGTATGTTGGCTTCTAAACCCTGTTTTCTACACACTTTTTCATCTGATACAAGATTTATATTTATAGTAAAAGTAACCCTTAAAATTTGGAACAAATCTGCACTGAAAATACGTTTTTGTTTTTGTCTTCAGCGTCCCAACGTGCCACGATTTTTCCAGTGACTTGTTTCAGGAACTTCTTCAACAATCGTGGCACGATTTTTTCATAACCTAATTTTAAGTTAAATCTCGTATCGTTGATTCAAGAAAGTTCTAAGGGGAATAATTTGGTAAAATTCATGCACAAGGCTCGAGTTTTAAGCCTAGAAATCGTGTTTCACACATTGAGGTAGAACTGGGCCTACCATTGAAGTTGAACTTGCTTTTCCAATGTTTTGTATGTGCCTGAATTCAAAGTTAACATGCTTTCTATATCAAAAATATGTATATCATTGGATTGTACAGTCGCATTTATCGGTTTCCAATGTTTTATTCAGGAAAAGAATACATAGAAAATAATTGATTTTGGTGAAAAAAAATGAAAGAATTATACTACCTACCACTTGCAAATAAGTATGCCTCTTTCTCAAGTAAAGCATACAATTTTCCTTTTTATAAATGGCTTCTCAAGTAAAAAAATGAAAGAACTATGATATTTTAGATTAGGACATTTATCTTTTTCTAGAATGGATTCCCTACATTCTAATTTTCCTTTTTTTACAATGTTGATTCTAAGATAATATGTGATGAATGTCATTTTGGTAAATATAAAAAGTTTCCTTATGATACAAGTTGTAACAAAGTTGAAAAAAAGTAAACGTTTAGAGATATTAATGGTGTCTTTGAATTGAGAGTCTAGGAGGAAAAAGAAAGAGCACTTACTTTTCAATTTTAAATTACGTATAATATAAAATATTTTTTAAAATAAATTAGTATGATAGAAATATTATATGATCATTTATCATGTTATTTCAACTAATTTATATAAAAATTTCTTTAGTTTCCGTAATTTTAAAAAGGAAAATAAACATTCCCTTCTTAAACCATTCATTCAACACATGGAATCTTCCGACTCTTTGCTAAACCATTCCTTGTGAGCTGTGGCTGTAATATGGAGTCGTATACAGTTAGGTCTCAAGTCTTGGTCATATATATACACTAGCAACAGACCTGTGCTAAGCACGGGGGCCGTGCTCCGCACGGGCTATTCCTTAAATCGTGATTTATGCGTCAAAACGCATTTACAATATTATTTACATTGAGAAATAAGAAATGTTTTTAATGATAAAGATGAAGATAATAATAAAATCATTGAAATAATTGTTATTAAATATTATAAAGTGGTAGATTAAAAATATGTGAAAATATTATAAATAATAAAATCACAATAATGATAATGGGGACGTTAATAAGCCCCGTGATTTTTATATATCATTGAAAAATATTTGTAATTTTTTTTAGCATTTTTATATTTTTTATGAATTTATAAACAATAAATATGTATATCGTGCAAGATTGTTATATCAAATTATGATTAGTATATTATAATTACTCCCACTATTATTTAGAAGATACAATTAGGCATGACAATGGGGCGGGGGGGACAAGTTTTACCTTCCCCGTTCCCATACCCTACTACCATATACTTACCAGCTACCCTACCCATATCCAATGGGGATAAAAAATCGAATCTCATCTCCGTCTCCAACGGGTTCAGGTATCCCCGCTCCATCCCCGCAATGGATAATATTCTTTTAATAAAATAGAGGTATTTTCTACCTCACACGCAATATTGCAATGTATTATCTTGCAAAGAAATGACGACGATAGTCGTTAGATCATGACTATGGTGATGGAGAATAGAGAGAACTCTGAGAAGTGAGTGTCATCTGATAACTGAGACTCTGATTGTGTGACTGAAATGATTTATGGTTTGAGTTTGTTTTTATATAAAAGGGGGCAATAAAATGGTTTTCTACATTCAAGACGAGTTTGGGTATGGGTTCGGGGTGGGTATACTTATATCCCCGTTACTCATCTCGTACCCGTGTTTTGAAATCGGGGAAAACTCAAACCGAGTCAAAGTGGGGAAAAACGAGTCAAATTGAGTTTGGTTCGGATGAGTACTCGCGGGTATGAGTTTTGTTGCCATGCCTAGATACAATACATAAAAAAAACCAATTTAACTAATTATTATGTGACTTATTGTTGTCCCATGTATGATTTGTACAACAATATTAGTTAAAGTCTAATTAATTAGAGAGTAATGTTTGTCTCGTGTTTTTTTTTATTTTTATAGCCATTCTTTGAAAAGATATAATGATTAATAATGAATAACGATTAAAACTAACAATTTTATAATATGACATTAAGATAAACCAAAATATGTATAAAAATCATTTATACAAAAGAAGTCATCTTGAAGATGTGTAATTTTTATCGTAAAAAAAAAAGATGTGTAATTTTATGTAAAGTATGGTAAAAAAAAGATGACATACAATAAAGAAATTTGGGTGTTTGGTAAAAATATAAGTGGGTGTAGCTTGTTAACTTGCACTTTAGTGTTTTTAGGTGAAGGTGAGTGTAAGTTAACAGCCCCTATATATATATTTTTATTATCTATAAGTGATGCTCATATATAAGACAAATAAAAGTTACTCCATCAGTTTCTAATTATAACCAAAATTCACTTTTTAGGTTCATTCAATTAATGATGCATGTGGTCCATAAAATTTTGCTTATAATTATAAACCGAGGGAGTACCAAAAAAGAAAAGTAAACGCCTAAAAAAAAACACATATTTATCAGTAGGAATTAACAATGTCGTTTTTCCGGAGGTTTTTGATAATCTGTATGAACTAGCACATCAGGTTTGACTTTATTTTTAAGTTTCATGTTACCTTTTTATTATACAACATACATTTTCTAGAAAAAACCTTTGTTTGTTTATGTAGTTTACTCTTCAAGCGGTATACCATTGATGCGCCGTTGTGGATGAAAGTTTTTTGGTAGATGGTTGGTGTTTCCAATAGTTGGAAAGTGTTTGCTGTTACTTTTAATCTATGTAGTTATTTGAACATATATGTTCATGGTTATGTAATTTCTTTAAATTATTTGGAACTCTTTGTAAAAGGTTGGAATAATTGTTTTTATTACGAGAACAGAATCTTATTGAGCGAACAATTCCATTATTTGTTTATTTTGTTTGTAATTTTAGGCGCATTACTAAACATGTGTCAATTGATTGAACTCTTTTGGCGATGTCACTATACAACTTTTTCGTCCGTGTGTTGCCCGGGTGGAAATCCTAATATAATTCATGCATGTATTATGCATACCTACCATAAAAGAAAGAGAAGTAAACGCCTGAGTCAAGAAGAATTAGGCATGGCAACAAAACCCGTGCCCATGGGTACCCGCCCAAACCAACCCCGATTTGACGGGTTTTCCCCGATTTGACTGGGTTTGGGTATGAGTTTGGGTTTTCTCCGATTTCAATATACGGGTATGGGACGGGTAATGGGAATATATGTACCCACCCCGAACCCATACCCAAACCCTACCCGAATGTAGAAATGTTTTTGTTGAAGAGGTTGCTAATGACATGCCATGTTATTTTGTTTGATAATTGTCATGATATAAAGAACTTTCATTGATAGTTAAAGAAGCAACCGAATTATTCGGTAAGTAAATGTTAAAATGGACGCAAATTGTTGGATAATGCATTACAATATTGCCATTGAAGCTTAAAAAAACTCTTTTTTTAATCAAAAAAATTTATTCACTGCGGGGACGAGGATGGGGCAGGAATACCCGAATCCATTGGGGACGGGGATGAGATTCAATTTCTCATCCCCGTTGGATATGGGTAGGGTAACGGGTAAGTAAATGAGATTAAGGGATGGGGACGGGGATGACAAAACCCGTCCCCACCCCGCCCCATTGCCATGCCTAAGAAGAATGTTCTAATTTTCCCTCAAGCGCGTAGTGAAACGTACGGTGAGGTGAGTTTAAACCATTCATTCAAACACAACTACTTAAGTATCTTCCAACTCCTTGCTAAACCATTCCTTGTGGCTGTAATCGTGTACTGGTAAGTCTCAAGTCTTGGTCATATATGAGACAAATAAAATCTACCAAAAAAGAAAAGTAAACGCCTCCAAAAAGGAAAGTACGGTGAGGTGAGTTTAAGAGAGCCAGGGGCTTTCACAAGAGTTTATCTCATTCTATTTCTATGAACCAGAGTTAATTTCTAATCCTTCACAAGAGATATATCGTAATATATGGCTTCTTCTTCCTCTTACGACGCTTCTTTGAAGAAATATCATGTTTTCATCAGCTTTCGAGGCGAGGACACTCGAGTTGGTTTCACAAGCCATCTTTATAAAGCTTTGTGCCAAAAACATATTCGTACCTACATTGACAACTTGATGGAAAAAGGAGATGAAGTTTGGGCAGAACTTGTGAAGGCAATGAAACAATCCACTTTGTTTCTTGTCGTGTTCTCGGAGAACTACGCATCTTCAACATGGTGTTTGAACGAACTCGTTCAAATAATGGAATGCCACAACACAAATGAACAAGTAGTTGTTATTCCTGTGTTTTACCATGTTGACCCTTCACATGTGCGGAAACAAACAGGAAGTTACGGCACTGCGTTGGTAAAACACAAGAAGCAAGAAAACAATAATGATAAGATGATGCAAAAATGGAAGGCTGCTCTTTTTCAAGCCGCTAGTTTATCTGGATTTCGTTCTACAACGGACAGGTATTATTTATTTACTACGCCTTTTGCTTTTTATGAATATCTATATTATTGAATGAATAAGAAAATGATACATGATGGTTGGTTTAAATACAGGGTTAAATATGTTCTTGGTCTTTATAAAATTGGGAACTTTTAAATTTAGTGCTTACTTAATTTTAATAGTCTTTTTAGTCTTTACAATATATTTTTACTTATAATTTTAGTCCCTGCTAAAACAAAGTTTGTATAATTATCCTTAAACTCTTAAATTTTTTATCCAGAAGTCCTAACTCAACTGGCAAAAATGCCGAAATTGTTAGGCTGGATGCCATGACCGGGGTTCAAACCCCGGTACCTGCACTTGTGTGTGTGAGTTTATAATGGCTTTGCCATTTCGTCTATCTACAAAAAAAAACTCTTAAATTTTTTAACGATTTTTTTTAGACAAGTTTATAACACTATAAAAGGTTCATTTACTCAAATTTAGAATTTTCTAACATGAAACAAATTAAATATAAATTTTTTAAAACAACAAAAGTTAAAGATAAAAAGTAACAAAATTTGGATGTAGAAATCAAATTTTGCGATAATTTTTTGCGGGGAACTTTTAGTAATGTTCTAAGCATGTCTGCGAAACAGTGTTCAAAAACGAGAGTTTAAGTATAAATTAAACAAATTTGAATTGAGTAGGGAGTAATACTTGGTGTAGAAAAAAATTAGGGACTAAAAGAACGATTAAAATTAAGTAAGGACTAAAGTTAAAAGGTCCCAATTTTGTAGGGACTAAAAACATATTTAACCGTTAAATATAAAGGCTTAAATATGCAAATAGTCCCTGCAAATGTAGACAGTTTTGGTTTTGGTCCTTGTAATTTTTGGGTAAAACACCCTTGCAAAATTTTCTGTCTTTTAATAAAGTTCCTGGCCCCACTTAGCATGGTTTTGGCCACGTGGCAGTTGCTGATTGTGCAACTTTTGCCACGTGGGGCCAGAGACTTTTTTAAAAGACAGAATATTTGCAAGGGTGTTTTTGAGATTTTTCTTACAAGGACCAAAACCAAAACTTACTATATTTGCAAGGATCAATTGCATATTTAAGCCCAATATAAAAAACGGTAGCATGTAAGAGATAGACCACGACGGATCTAACTAATTAACAAAGTTAGTCAAAGAGACCGACAAACTACAAACCTATTTGGAAAAACAACTTAATTTGCATCTTACAATCAATTATCATGTTAAATGCTTATGTATAAATTATTTTTTATAACAAAATATAAAAAAAAAATGTTAAATCGGTTTTCTATAGGATCCAAGATGTTGACATAAGCTATCTTAAAAGGCTTGTAAAAATAAGCTAAAAACAACTTATAAACATGTTATAAGTTGTTTAAATAAGTTCTTCATAACACTCTCACCAAGTGTTTATGCTAGTTGATAAACTAAAACAAATCAATCAATATCAATCCAAAAAAGACACTAAGTAGGATCTAATAAAATAAAATAATCAATTCTTCCTTAAAAAAAAATCATTTATAAATACTATCTGTTGGGTCATGAGGGGTCCGAGGGACTTAAATACCACACTTTAACCAAAAACCTTAAGACATTATGTTTGAGTCCCATCACTTATAAAGTGTTTAATGTTTATTTTTCCATTTGATGTGAGACATGTTATTCACACTTGATGTACCAGCACTATTTTAAATTTTTTGGCCACATGTTTTACATTTTTCTCTATTGTTGAAATTGAGCCTAACTCATCCTTACATAATTGGCTTGTAAGGTGAGGAATGTCTCCTCTTTGCAAACTCTTATCAAGAGTTCTATCTATTGCACCATGGAGCAGAGAACAAAGAGAAGCTCACTAACACCAGTATCTTGTAGTACAAGTTAGTTGTATTGAGTACACAATAATGTAGCACAAATGATTCTATTAGTGTAGTACAACTTAATTATGATAGTACATTAATCACAAATGTATATATACCTCATGTAATCTATGATTCAACTAATGAGAAATTTCACCATTCATCAATTCATATTACTATTTATTTCACGTGGGACTTGAGTTTTTCCCAACAGTTTATGACTATTATGTTAATTTACGATTATTACTCCTCTTATAACAAGATTATTACTCCTCTTATATAACAAATGATCAAGCCTACTTCAATAGAAATTTATTTCAAACATGCATACAAATGAAAGTGACTCTGCGTGAATGTATGAGTACATTCTACACCGTTAGTTTTGACCAATATTTTTATTTCAAGATTTGGATGATTAATTGAGTTTACCTTTGGATGACATTCACATGATATATGTACTAATTATTTTATATTTTTTTTACATGTGTTAGAACTGAATCTGAATTGATTGAAGACATTACCATAGTTGTATTAAAAAAATTAAATCATCAGTACCCAAATGAAGTTGTATCTAATTTTATACTGGATGAAAACTATTGGCACATTCAGTCTTTAATAAAATTTGATTCAGCTGACGTTCAAATCATTGGACTTTGGGGCATGAAGGGCATGGGTAAGACAACTCTTGCTTCAGCTTTGTATAACAAGGTCTCTTTTCAGTATGAAGGCAAATGCTTCTTTGAAGATGCGACAGAAGTATCAAAAAAGCATGGGATAAATTACAGATTCAACAGACTTCTTTCGAAGTTATTGGGGGAAGATCTTGATATTGACACTCCAAAAGTAATACCATCCAAGATTAGGGGACGGCTCAAAAGTATGAAATCTTTCATTGTACTAGATGATGTTCATAGTTCAGAACTTCTGCAAATCATGACTGGAGGGGGACATGGTTGGCTAGGAGCTGGTAGCACAGTCGTTGTGACTACTAGGGATAGGCATGTCCTAATAAATGGAGGAATTGATAACATTTATGAAGTTGAGAATATGAAATCCCAAAATTCCCTCAAGCTTTTCTGCTCGAATGCTTTTGACACTGTCTTGCCTAAGGAGGGATTCGTGGAGCTCTCAAAAACAGTAATTGATTATGCCCAAGGCAACCCTTTAGTTCTGATAGTTTTGGGATCATCTCTTCGTTGCAAAAGTGAAATAGAATGGAATTCTGCACTAGCTAAACTAAAGAAAATTTCCAATGACAAAATTGATAGGATACTGAGATGGTGTTCTCATGGATTGGATGAATTGGATGATAACGCGGAAGATATATTTTTCGAGATTGAATACTTTTTCGAAGAAAAGGTAACGAGTGCCCTTAAGGCATTCTATAAGAGTTTATAATACTCCCCCCGTTTCACAATAACTGTCACTTTAGAATACCAATGCAACATTTAATTTGTTGGGTTTTGTATTCTACTTCATTCTTTCACAAATCCAATCATGCAACATTGGAAATGGTGGAAGTTTTGGATGTGAGTGCAACTTGGAATTAGTTGGGATGAAATAAACGGTATAACTAGATTTCTTATTTTTTATTTTTTGCACCTATAAGCATCTGGTTTAATTCTTTTACTTCATTGGAAGTGAAGTATCATCATGTGTTTCTATGGTTTGATGCACAATGTTGTAAGCATATAATGAAAGAAATTAGAAAAAGAAGAAAATCCATTTATCACAAGAGAATCATATTAGAGACGAATGAAGAAAAGATGGAATCAAGTTTACTTGAAGAAATAGAGGAAGAACACCATACACCACACTAACTTGTAAATTAAGTTATCGCAGCTTGCAAGCTTATATTTAATTGTAAATGGCTGTATCTGTTTTCCTTAATATTAGGAGATTAAGTTATGATCACATTGAACACATCATGACTTATCATGTTCAATCATAAATTCAGTATAAATACTTGTAAGCTTGCAAATTTGTTCATTATGTGAAAATTCAATTCAATCCACACCATGATATCTCTCATGTCTCTCGTTTTCTATAAATTTCTGATTTGCTCAACATGGTATCATGAGCGTCTCGATCTGAGAGTTCATTCCCAGCTTTTTCTAGCGCTCCTCATAATGCTACCATTGCAGGACCTTTAGATCTTATTATTGATCGATATAGTCCCATTTTGTTCACCCTAGTGAAGTTCCTTCATGTGTTACTTTTTCTCCAGTACTAAACGGTTCTAATAATCATTCTTGGGGTGTAATCCATGCGTAAAGCACTTGACGGGAAGATGAAGTTAACAATTCCTTTGGTCACTAATTCCTTTGATGTTTCGAGCTTGGAATTGTTGCAACATGCTTATTCACTCACGGATTCTTAATTCAGTTTCTACTTCAAATCTTCATTTGCATAATCTATTATTTTCATGGAAAACACAATTGATGTGTGGAATAATCTTAAGAAAAGATTCACATATGGTGATTTGGTAAGAATTTCTGAGCTTATGCATGAAACTTATGATGTATAATAAGAATCAAAACATGTTACTACGTTTTACGCTGTGTTGAAAATTCTTAGAAAGAATTAAAGATTTATATTCCTATTTCAACTTGCACTTGCAGAGTTAGATCTATATTCCTATTCCAAATTAACCTACTATGTGTTGATCACACTTTGCTTTATGCTATTATAATCCCAGGAATGGATATTTTTTATGGCAAAGTCACAAATTTTGCTTATGGATTCTCTGTCATCAATGAACAAGACTTTTTCTATGGTATTATAACATGAGAGACAAGGGAATTTTGCCCCAGTTCTTGATGACTCTTCACCCTTGATTAATGTTGTTGATTCAAGAAAGTTTAAGGGGAATAATCTGGTTAAAACTATGCACAAGGCTCGAGTTTTAATCCTAGAAATCATGTTTCACACATTGAGGTAGAACTGGGCATACCATTGAAGTTGAATTTGCTTTTCCAATGTATTGTATGTGCTTGAATTCGAAGTTAACTTGCTTTCTATATCAAAACTGTGTATATCATTGGATTGTACAGTCGCATTTAACGGTTTCCAATATTTGATTCAGGAAAAGAATGCATAGAAAATAATTTATTTTGGTGAAAATAAATGAAATAATTATACTCCCTCGAATCCATTTTGTTTCTTTTGTTGTTTTAGAACTTCACCTATATTCCAAAATATTTGATGTTTTTATTGTTTTTAATATTTTTGTTTCAAGTTTACCCTTATTGAAAAACACATCATAAAATTATTAAATGAGTTGTGACATTTGACTTATCACATGTGATTTTTTTTTTTGGTGGTGGCCGAGATTCGAACCCCGGATGATAGAGAATTATGGAGAATAATATAGAATATTATGGAACTTTCAAGATGTTGAAGAACTTTCAAGAATATTACAAAATAAAGTCATAGTGATCAGGATCATCTTAGCATCTCTAGAACTTTCTAGGCACACGAACTAGATATTAGAATCTCTAGATAGTTCTTGTAATTAAGTAGTAGCATTAAATGTTTCTAGATATTTCTAGTTTGTAATGTAGAGTCTTCCTAGAGTAGTATAAATAAGGCTCACCACCAAGTGTTAAGGCACATTCCAATACTCAAGCATACTCAAGCATTGAATCATTCAAGTAATATAACTTTTCTTTGAGAATATTAGAGTGTTTCTCTATTTTCTCTACCTTTCCTTTTGTCCCTGAGCCAAATTTGGCATCAGAGCTGGTTACGATACCTCAGAGTTGAGTTTGTGCGAAAAAATCAACGGAAAGTGAGTTTTCAAGTGAGCAAGGAGTTGCCTTTGTAAAACTTCACTTTGCGGTCATTTTGTTCGCGAAATTAACACTATCGTTTTGTTTGGGAAGTGAAGAAAACCCTTGGTTAACAAGTCTTCACCACCAACAAAAC
>Ga0315914_1002327_pt1 | contig 29140 bp, 25 predicted proteins | sample MpolenodulesMG_FD_203920 | JGI IMG/M metagenome (GOLD analysis project Ga0315914, IMG submission 203920) | Medicago polymorpha root nodule microbial communities from Los Angeles, California, United States - elongated nodules | ecosystem: Host-associated > Plants > Roots > Nodule | place: USA...
ACAAAGGAATTAACCTCATGGAAAAATCACCGAGTATGCAAAAACATATTTTGTAAATCCCTTACATTGTACATCAAGGCATTCATGCCAATCCTTGTCATATCTCACCCTGTCAATCCGAGGAAATCTCAGAGAGTAAGGTGCAGCGAATGCCTGCAAATAAAATCATTCAGATTAAAACTGTGCAGTTCAAGAGACAAGAAAGATTGTGTAGACTGCAATCCTTCCAAACTCAGATAGACACACTGCATTTTCAAGGCCACACCTCTGATTCTATGGTTCGGATGTCACTGGTTATAGACAGAATAATTGATCTGCATAAAGAGAACAGTAATTGGGGATCAAAATTGAAAATGCAAGTGATATGTAATTCAGAGTTCAAATGTGTGCTTAAAATACTCACTTTTCAGGGCTATCGACCCACACATCAGGTCTTTCTTTGGAATGATTAGTAACTTGATAAAAACTTGGCGGGCTCGTCTTTGGATACTTTCTGAGAGAGAGAGGGAGAGAGAGAGAAGACAGGCTTAAACTAAAAGTTGAAAATATTTATTGAATAAAAAGGGCAACCCGGTGCACTAAAGCTCCCGCATACGCAGGGTCCGGGAAGGGGTCCCACCATTTTTGGTATATTGTACGCAGCCTTCCCTGTTTTTTACACAAGAGGTTGTTTCTAGGACTTGAACCCGTGACAACAACTTTACCAGTTGCGCCAAGGTTACCCCTCAAAATATTTATTGAATACATCATTTAAATTTTTCTGCTTCAATACTAGAAATTAAAGACAGTAAGACACAATAAAAGTAATTGGACATTAACTCATTGAAAAAATTGACACATATATAAAACCTATTAGGTTTTTATATCGAGTCTAACTCATCCTGTTAGTAAAATGATGGGTACCTCCTTTTTACAAACTATTTCAAGTCTTACCTCTTTTAACATAAAAATTTTTCCTTTCCAAATACAGGTCCAACTCATACTGTAAGTAAATTGATGGGTGCCTCCTCTTTACAAATTATTTTCAAGTCTTACCTCTTTTAACGTAAAATTTTTGACTTTGCAAATACACCCCTCACATCTAGCACAACTGGGCTTGGTGTGTGGATACTTTGGTGGGTGGCCCGAATAGATAGGCTTTGAAGCCATATTAGGTTTTTATATTGGGCCTAACTCATCCGTACAAAACAGTTTGTAAGATGAAGGGTGCCTTCTATTTATAAAAAAAATTCAGGCCTTATCTCTTTTCAACGTAGGACTTAGATTTCTTCCAATGTAACCTACCTGAAGTAAGGTTTTAGTTTGGTCACTACTGCTTCAAGCTCATCATCAGAAAGTCCAGTACCAACTCTGCATAAGGAGATAAATCTGCAAAGAAAATAAAAGACAATATTAATAGATGCATAGATAGCTTGGTACATACGTTAAAGCAAGCTACTCTTAAGTATAGCAATTCTCTATTTTATAGAGAAAGAGGTACCCTATTTTTCTAACCGTACAAAAACAAAATGAAACACACAAAATTGCAATCATCCGATAGGGTCCTAAGGCCCAGTTGGGCGGATAAGCTAGAGCTGGATTAAGTGCTTGATCAAACCCCAAAGAAGCCCATCTGAGGGAAGGTATATTCTAGACGATCGTAAAAAGTCAGATTCTCTAAAATGTCATGTTATACGAACAAAAAGATATATATCATACAAATAAGTCAGTTAGATCTTATAAAACTCAGTTTTTTATTTTTCATATTATATTATAAATAGAACATAACCATATTGGCCTATTAGCAAATTAGTCTATTTAAAAGATAGGCCAAATGACTTAGCTTAAGACGTTAATAAGAAATAGGCCTTTAAATAACACATCGAGCTTGGGCCCTGAACTTTTTTAATGTATTATGCAATGAAATGTGGCAAATCTACTTGCCACATCAGCACTTGACATAAGCATATGAGTATTAAGGTCTAAAATTGGTCACTTCTAAAGAACAAGAAACCATAAGTTAAACCCAGACTAAAGATAGAGCAAAACCAAAATTTGACATTAATACGGACAAAAAACATAACTACGCCCTAAAACATTTATACCGCTTGGGATGTGTATTTGGTGATGGACGCTCTGCAAGGCCCACCAAGAATTGAGCAACCTGTAATGAAAAACATGCCGCTATAAGTCCATTTAACAAAAGAATAATTTGCTATAAATTCAAATGCTAGGAAATAATTATGAAACCTCTCCCCCATGTCGTCCGGAACCATAGTAGCCACCTAGAAATCATCAAAAACAGAAAAGCTGAGATAACTATGTTAATCAAACTACTCCAAGATGTACATTAACTCTTAAATTTAAGAACACAACTGATATAAACCTATGATAAGTACGTCCAGATCAGAGCCAGCATGAATGTAATCAGGCTTCAACTTTAGCCATTTTCCACTGCGGTCACTAGGTTCCCATTTGGAGCTGAGGTCTTTTACTACAATTCCCTCCTCTCTAAGTAAAAGAGACAAATTAAATTATCAAAAACCATATCCAATTTCTTCTTTTTTCTACTTTTATTAAAGATGTCATATTTTAGAATCAAAGCAAATAAATCATATCTTCACACAGAAAAATAATCCACAGCAATGTTGGTCAAGCTTACTAATAGCTGAAAAAGGAAGACACTAAAGAGCTAGAACTGAGCTGCTGCTCTCCTAAATCCATTTATTGCTGGGTTGTGAATATTCTCCTTTGGTTCATTTAGCATGTTCAAGTCTGGAATATTTAGCTTGAATTATAAAAAGGTTTTGTCTATTAAGTGTTTGAGGCATTCTAAACCCTCCTAGATTACATTGTCTTGAGATAAATCACAAGAAAATAAGTTTTTGACTAAATTAATAAAAAATTTACTGCTTTAAATATCCAAATCTACTTTTTGCTGACCTATTTTCAATGGTTTCTTTGAAAAATCTTTCAACTTCCTCCACATTGTGAGCAATAAACGACCAACATGGTTCACCTGCAGAACATCAATCAATTAACATATGCCACATGGTGACCAATATTATATGAGCATATGCTAACTCATTGCATCACTGAACAAATAAATCTGTGAATACATTTAGACATGAACTCTCCATTTCTACTCATTTTCACCCTTTTATGAGTAGGGAAGGTATTTCCATCATCCAACACCCATTTAAAATGATTACCGCAAATTAAATATGCAAAATTAAAATAAATGAGAATATTTATTGACTCCTTTTTCCTAGAAATTAAATTCAACTATGAAATGATAATAAATGTTAACAATATTCTATCTATTTATTTATTTGTTTCTTAATGAAAAATTATAGTTATTTTGGAAAGAAACAATTTAAATTATAAAATGAAAAGACAAATTTATGAAAATTTATCTTTGGCTTGACAGGACTATACCCTGCTCTTATTGCTACAAAGTTCAAAACACAAGAGTCATAAGCAACAATAAAAAATATAAACTGAATTATTTTATAAAAATAAAATAGAAAGAGTGATTAAATGATAGAAGGTGAATAAACAGAATTGTGCATTGATATTATCTAGTATAATGATGTTTTTTTAAAAAGCCAAACTAACCCACTGAAATTGGCACCGGGGAGAATCGAACCTGAGACCTTGAGAGGAGCACACTCCAAGGTCCCAAGCCAACACCATCAGGCCAACCCAAGTGGGTTATCTACTACGATGATATTAGTTATCTCCATTGAGAATTAACTTCACAATAATATGAAGAAAAAATTGAAATTTGATTAAGTAAACGGATTTAAAAAACAATTGTTGCACCGCTTCATTGATGCACGACACATACCAGGCAATGGAAATGAAAATTAATTTTAGTCTTTCATAAAATCAAAATTAATTCAATAGTAAATGATATTGCACAGGGGTTACGACTGTGCATGATTACACCATTTAGAGCCTCCAAATCTCGTGCAACTTTCTATCTCTCTCTGGATTGCAACTAGAAAAGCATAATAAAGTGATTAAAAATGTTCAAGAATTTCTCCAGGAAAAGTTCAACTCAGACCACATGACAAATAAGCCATCATCAGAGCTGGAATGAAGTAAATGAGCAAATTGAATCACTTTGGATATGATATCAAAACAAAAAAGAATACTTAATCAATCAGTAATGAACATACAATTTATGGATCAGATGAATAATTGCTAACATGCAAGGAGAAGTCTTTCAATATAGTAAATACACATGACAAGGCAAATTGGTCCAAAGAAAATATTACCAGAAGACCGATGACTGTTGATACCACCATTAGGTAGTAAAATTTCAAAACGACCTTTCAATGGCTTAACAACTTTACGTAAAATCTCATGCCGCTCCTTCAATGTTTGATGAATTACACTAGTATCTCCAAAATAAAGGATGTCAAATGCCACATCTAACCATTTTTGAGTCAAGGCATCTTGGATAAACTTTTTTGCATTAGAAAATATTCATAATATACAGAATTAGATACTCATTCTATCATTGAAACTAAATCATATCACATTGATAGATGGAATTAATAGTTGAATTGCACAGAGACAAGGATACAGCATAACTGCAACAAGAAAGGACCAAAAAAAGTTAGAATTACAGTTTCTCAACAAAATTAAGATAAAGAATATCTAAAATTAAGAACCTGTCTGTTACTCTCAAGCCCATCCCTTGCTGCCTTGGCTGCAAATAACAGAAAATATTACACGGGTGATGCAACTGAAATTTAAGGCTTTAAAGTGGCTGAGACATATTAAAGTACATGCCTATTTCCTGATTAGAGCCAAACTCAGCAAATCGATTCAAGGATGTATCCCAGACCAACATTTCACCATCAAGTATGCATCTAAATAAAATCACAAGGTCAGAAACAAAAAAGAAAAGGATAAGCTTTTTCACACATGCATTATAATGATACAATATTAATGCCATTAGAAATTTGCATATTGTATGTATTAAAAAAATGAAAACCTGGTGGAGGAATCCCCTTCCGAAAATTGTGGAGTCTATCTTGATAATTTTTAGCAATGAATAATTTTTGTTAATGATTATTGATTATGATCGTAATCTCTAATGAATATATTTGTACAATTCCGTTATAGTCGTAATATCAAAGCTCTGTAGTTCATTTCCCGTTTTCTAGTTTCGTTTCACTTGTTTGGTTTTACGATTACAGAACCACTGTCAGAGTTTCACACCATCAACAACCACAATTTGTGAAGCTTTCCCAGTTGTAAATAATGGCCGGAGATCTAATCAGGCACTCTGTCGCCCGTGACAATATTTTTTAAGAGATAATATTAGATAGTCTAAAATCAAGATCAATATATTATAAGATATTTTTTATATTGTCTAACATTTAATAACATCACGATTGGTAGTGGATACTGTATGCTTGAGTGTTGAACATGAGTACATGACCCTTGTTATTCCAAATTCTTCATATTTTTGACATATTATTAATTTTAAAAATAGAAACTGTTGTAATTAGTTTATTTTAATTATTATTAGTGATTATTTGTATTGGGCCCATTAGTTTATTATTCTTGCCCATCAAGTTACATTAGCCTATATAAACACATTAGTGGTTGTAAATTATTCAGAATTTTGAAATATATTCAGTTTTCACATGGTATCACAAGCTTTGAATTGATCCTAGAGCTTTAAAATGTGTCTTTATAGGGTATTCTTCCACCCAAAAGGGTTACAAATGTTATCATCCTCCATCTCACAAATTCTTTGTCTCTCGAGATGTCACCTTCCATGAACAAGAAAGTTACTTTGTTAAACTCATCTTTAGGGGGAGTATTCATGTAAGGAAGATGAGTCTCTTTTACTTCCTGACCTTAATCTAGGACCAGAAGTTGAGGTTGAAACTGGAAGTGACAATGTTGAGACGGAAGTTGATTCTGAAAATCATGTAAATGTTGAAGCCGATGTAAGATATGGGAAAAATATAAGGATTTATACACGAAGAAAGACCATTCCTGAATCTACTCATATCCAAGAGTCTGATCCGACATTACATGAGGTAACTTTGCTTGACCCTTCAAATTCTTGTGACTCAATTTCTGAATTTTCTCATGCACATGAACCAGAATCTAACTCATCCACACCCGAGGAGCCAGAATCCAGCCCAATAGAGCGTAAGAAACGAAAATCCAGAGAAGTACCACCAATAGATTCTAAAGACTTACATCTTCCAGTTGCCCTTAGAAAAGATCCTAGAACTTGTACCAATAAGCCACTCTATCCTCTATCTAATTACCTATGCTTTGAACAGTTATCACCTACCTATAAAGCCTTCCTCACCAACCTAAACACTACCATTATACCCACCTCTTTATCTGAGGCATTGTCTGACAGGAAACGGAAACAAGCCATGGACATGGAAATGGAGGCACTTGATAAGAACAATACTTGGGAATTGGTTCCTTTACCAAATGGAAAGAAACCTGTAGGGTGCAAATGGGTATACACTGTAAAATACAAGGCTGATGGTTCTATTGAGAGATACAAGGCAAGATTGGTAGCCAAAATATTCACTCAGACTTATGGAGTAGATTACTTAGAGACATTTGCTCCTGTTGCAAAAATGAATATTGTCAAGGTGATATTATCTTTAGCAGCTAACTACAACTGGAACTTGCACCAATTTGATGTGAAAAATGCCTTCCTTCATGGAGAACTTGAAGAGGAGATCTACATGAATGTTCCCCCTGGATACGGTGAACATACTACTGCCAACACCGTGTGCAAGTTAAAAAAAGCTTTATATGGGCTAAAGCAGTCACCACATGCACGGTTTGGTAGATTCACTAAAGTTATGGTAGGTTTGGGCTTCAAACAAAGTCAAGGAGACCATACTTTATTTGTCAAACACTCCGAAATAGGGGGAGTAACATTGTTGCTGGTATATGTGGATGACATTATAGTGACAGGTGATGATGAAGAGGAGCAAAAACTGTTAGGCCAACACTTGGCCAAAGAGTTCGAAATCAAGACCTTGGGAAAATTAAAGTATTTTTTGGGAATTGAAGTGGCTCACTCTAAGAAAGGAATTTTCATATCTCAACAGAAATACAATACAGATCTTCTGCAAGAGACTGCCAGTATGCAAGCCTGCAAGTACACCAATTGATCCAAATGTGAAGTTGGGGAATGCAGAAGAAGATGTTGCAGTTAATAAAGAAATGTATCAAAGGTTAGTCGGCAAGCTTATATACCTCACACATACTAGACCTGATGTTGCTTTTGCTGTAAGCATAGTCAGCCAATTCATGCACCAACCAAAGGAGATTCATTTACAAGCCGCACTTCGAATTGTGCAATATTTGGAAGGAACCACAGGTAGAGGAATTTTGTTCGAAAGGAATGGAAGTGTGGGACTTGAAGCATACACTAATGCGGACTATGCAGGGTCAATTGTGGATAGGAGATCGACTACAAGATATTGCACTTTCCTGGGTGGGAACCTTGTGACTTGGAAAAGTAAAAAACAAAGTGTGGTATCCAGATCTAGTGCTGAAGCAGAGTTCAGGGCAATGGCACAGGGGATATGTGAATTACTATGGCTGAGAAGCATCTTGAAAGACTTGAGGATAAAGATTGATGAACCAATGAGGCTCTATTGTGATAATAAATCTGCTATTAGCATAGCCCATAATCCAGTGCAGCATGACAGAACCAAACATATTGAAGTTGACAGACACTTTATCAAAGAAAAGTTAGACAGTGGTCTAATTTGCACTCCATATGTCTCTTCCCAAGGCAACCTTGCAGATCTTCTAACAAAGGGGCTGAATAACAATAACTTTGAAAAATTTGTTTCCAAGCTGGAAATGATTGATATTCATTCACCAGCTTGAGAGGGAGTGTTGTAAATAGTTTATTTTAATTATTATTAGTGATTATTTGTATTGGGCCCATTAGTTTATTAGTCTTGCCCATCAAGTTACATTAGCCTATATAACTTATGTCAAACTCGTTGACATAAGTTTAATGTCACATACACACACCCCTCCAAATTATAATTACATTGCCTATCAACAAGAATAAAAGAATGGGACGGAAATCATTTGAGGAACATAACTATAATACATGAAACGTTCTCACCTATCCACAAGAATGTTTTGAATTATGATTTCTGACATCCCATGAGCATATTCAGAATGATCAATAAAGTTCCTGCAATCATGGGCGAAAAGGTAAATAACTGAACACCTATTTGGGCAAAAATCGGTAAAAAAAGATTATAATGCACAACAGTAAGACATTTTCAGAAACACCTAGGTATAAGGAACACGAACACCCACAAAAGATAGAACAACTACCATGTCATATTAATCTTGTAGCTTCTTCACTTAATAAGTAACCATTTATTCCCTTTGAAGAAGAAAAAAAAGTAACCATTTATTTAACTATAAAACATTTCACTGAACTTTTTTTTAAGATCAGATGTAACTGATTTCACACATATACAGACTGGGAAGGTGGTGTAAAAGCAAGAATCCTCCTGACATGAAAGGGCTGCAGTCTGATGTAAAAAGTAATTAAACTGTACAAAATACACGAGCAATTACCTTGAGAAAAAATGTATCTCTGTTCCATTTTTATGAATTTGAATGCGATCACCGTCAAATTTGCACTCAGCAACCACTTCCTTACCATGAAGCTAAATAAAAGGAAACATACAAAATAGAAGTAATAAATATCAAACTGATGAATTCCCTATGCACGAAATTATGCATTTATCTACCGAAATAGTTTTAAAAATAAATGTTACTGTCATCAAGAAGTCAACATTGTGTTGAAAATCGCGTTAGACAAAAGAAGGCGTGATCTTTGCCCACAGTTTAAGGAGGAATATGTGATCATTGAAGTTGAAATTATAGGGGAGGTTTGGTATAGAGGACGAAAAGAAAGAAAAAGACTTTCAATGATATTCTTAGATTGAAATAGGGATTAATGATAACATGATGTTATACAGAAGACAAGCACAAGCTCTAATTCATACTATGAATTCGGTTAAGTACTAGACTCCTAACACTGATCAAATAAGGAAACAAGCTCATTCAAGATAGGATAAAATCCCTAAGAATAAGATGTGATTCCTAAAAATCTAAGATCCATAAAAATAAGATAACACAACTGTACCTAAAATAAACAACAAAAAAGAACAACATATCCAACTACATAATACATCATTCTCCCTCCCTGAGATATTTTGTAGATATTTTAATAATTGAAAACTGGTTTCATGTTTAAGACAAATGGATAACATTTTGTTCCAGATATTCACAGTTCAGGATTTTATCATTGTTCAGGATCACACCCTGAATGTAAAAAAATGTTCCCCATTTCCGTTTAATAAATGACCGGTTAAAAGGCTATGTGAAGCAAACCTTCTTCCATGCGTCAGCTGCGTTAGCAACTCTCTTAGCTAATTGAGGACGCACAGCTTTTCCAACTTCAATATCCTACAAAGAAAAAAGGATATAGACATGAACGAAGCGATTTTCTGTTAGGAACCTCAACCTCTATGATATTTCTATCATTATTTTCCAAGGAAAACAATTCAGGCAAAAAGTGGGAATAGATCAAGTAGTCCTATATAGCAGCTTAGCTAATTTTACCTACACATTGCTGAGTTTAACATGGGGATGCTAGTATTCAGCTCAAACATGACTTGTTTGGAGCCAAGTTAAGTAAATAAAAGGACATCCTAGTGCTGTAAATCATGTGCAATGCTATTTTCTTTAAGCTGTATAGAGTTCGAAATTTGATCCATGTAGCCGACCCCACTTAGCGGGATAAGGCTCGGTTGTTGTTGTAGAGTTTGAAAACTAATTTTAAATCACAGCTAACCTGCCGCTTATGACGTTGGTTCCGATCCCTTAGCTTCTCACAAACTAGTTTTAAGTCACACGTAACATTGAACAAGTCTTCAGCATCTGGATGAAATTCATGAAAAATGCTTCTTTCACTAATTCCGAGCTTCAAATCTGCGATGAAATTTAGTTACATGACTGAGACTCATTTAAGGTATAAAATTTATTTACTGGTGAAATGAAAAGCACCTTTGAGGATTATCATGATGATCCACTTCATTTCCAGCGCATTTGTCTTTTGGATAAGGGTTGAAAGAACCAAAGTCTTCTCACCCCTGTGACCATAGTCACCCCATCCAAGAACCATGTTAGATAAAAACTACATAAAGAACAGTGAAACCAGATGATAAGAACTGTTTGAAAATTGCAACTTCACCAATTTAGCTTAAATCACTATAGCAACATATTAGATACAAAAACATGAAAATAAGATTTTCCAGTTCAATATACTGCAAAGTGTTTTCATGTTTTACACACAAACAATAACCGTTTTACAAAACAGGGCATGTCTAAAATAGTAACCAGCAAACAAGTAAGCACCGTGAAAGCGTAAACAAACTTGTTCAATTTTCAATTTCATCTGCGAGTTGTTAAATGTTAAGAACGTACAAAATTGAGTAGATAATAGAACTGGTACAAATTGATTTATCCTGTTGGCACCAACAACTAATACCAGTTTCATATTCTAATTCGGAGTCCAATTACACTGTTATCAAAGCCCCTCCCAAAATTGATCATCTACTTCTTGCCTTTTTTCCATTTTTATCCCTCCATCAGATTCAAATAAAAAAACACCATACAGAAAAAAAATTTCATCCCCAACCACATATTCAAGACCTTAGGCATGCAAATACAACTGCACACAGCAGAAAAAGCAAGGGTCTAACAAACATTGAAACATAGTACATAGATAACAAAGCGGTGAAACAATCAAAGCAAAAACTGTGAACCTGTTTTCGCTCGAAGACAATTGATCAAGCAAGTCATTCAACTCCTTTATTGTCAGTCCACCTGAAGCAGTACCTTGCCTAAGCTGCAGCACCTGTTTCATAAACAACAACACTCCATTTTCAGCAACAACAAAACAACAACAGTTACCGAAACAAGAAGCATTGAACCAATCACAAATTCACAATACAAAGTTCAACAACAATAATTTAAAATACAAAGTTCAACATAAACATCACCAAAAGGAAGTTAAATTGAATGTATGAAAACAAAAGAAAAAAATTACTTTCTTACCTATATAAAAGTCTTGTTTCAAATTATTGGGTATTATTATTATTTTTCAAATATACCCCTAATAATGCTTTGAAATGTGTATGCTACAGAGTGTGTGTTTGGTTTTGCAGTTACAAAAATTGATTCTGGCTAGAAGCGAATTGAAAGTAAAGTGATTTATATTCTGATACATTCATGCAAAATTGGGTTGAACAATAAATTTGAGGCTAAAGATCATAGAGGCAAAAGCTCCAACTTTTAGCTTCCAGTGAGAATCATTTCGAGATACAATATCAATTCTACTCAGAAAAATTCCAAACATAACAAAATCAATTCTACACCTCTAGAATCAATTTTGCTTCCTCCAAAAGTGGAACCGATTGGTTCTACATTGATAAGAATTGATTATGTATTATTAATTATCACTAAGGCTTTGTTTGCGAGTTTGGAGGGGAAGGGAGGGGAGGGTTTTGGAAAAAAGGAAGGAGCAAGTGGAAGAAATAGAGTACATTGGGAGAGGAGGGCTTTGGTGGGTTAATTTTTCTACATAATACAAAACCCTCCTCATTTGGGGAAACTAAAAAGTTGTATTAGAGGAGGGTATTGGGGGTTTTTGGAGGGTTTATATGAATTCTTCAAATTTATTTTATGCTATTATAATATTCTTAATATTAAAAATATATGAATCATAAGCATTAGTTTATGATTCTCTAAAAAAAACACTCTTTCAAAAAAATGTGAAAGATTTCTCCATTTCTCTCTGTATTTTCCACCCTCCAAAGCTTTTCCTTCCCCTCCCCTCCAAACTCCCAAACAAAGCCTAAAAGTGAGTTGAGGGTAAAATGATGTGTGTTTGGATACATTCATGTAAGTGTGTAAAATTCAATTTTATAATCAAAAGCTACAAATCCTAACTTCAAGTAGAATCAATTCTGGAAGCAAAACCAATTCTTCTCGAAAGCAACCAAAAACACATCAGAATCAATTCTACACCTCAGAATCAATTTCAGCTCACCTATAATTGGAACCAAACATGCACTACTCTAAGTATCTTGACAGGACAGACATTTGATATGCAGGGACGCATGTTTAACTCTGTGTGAGTTTCGCCCTAAGACTCGGTTATTTAGAAATAATCATTCATTTAATAGATACATTAAATACCCTACTATCTTTCATAATACAAGTGAAAACTACAAAAAGAGCTGAGAAAGCTAGTAGAAGATAACCTCGGCCGCGACAAGCGCGAAATTACCGGCATTAGCACCAGTTTTCGCTCCACCTTTCCTCCAATTAACAAGCCTAAGAGCATCCTGCGAGTCTTTCGCCATTCCAAGAGCATCAATAAGCGAAGTAGCAAGAACAGATTCTTTAAGGCCATAAGAACCACGTTCACGATCAAGGTTAGGTAGAATGAGTCGAATGGCCGGAAAATAGTTCCGATCAGTGCAGAAATTGTCCAGAAACTTCCGGAACTTCGCGCGTTTCTTCGCCGGTGATTTTGTTCGTTGTGTCCATGTTAAGAGGCTGCATAGGACGCTGAATTTTGTAAGTTCAGTCATTTGAAACGCGCGTTTGTGAATGAATGGGATTAATTTGAAACGCGCGTTTGCGTTGTTTGTAACTGGAAAGTGGGAAAGTGAAACTGAAAGTTAAGGAAGACTAACGGCTTCCTTTGTACGCCTTCTCTTCTGGTATTCGGTGCAAAATTGGAACATTGACTTAAATTTTAATAGGTTAAACAGTGTTTACCTATATTATATCGTGCGGATTTTTATTTACCATGTAAAATAATTTTAGATTTCAACTTTGTAAAGGGCAAAAATACTTTTTTTTTTTTTTTTAGCAAATCGAAATGAAATATATTGTTCAAACAGAAAGTGATTGATCTCGCACGAGATATGTTAAAAGTGATAAATCACATAATATCAGTTACAAAGTCATGGCATCTAACAAGAGGTTGCTGCCACCGAAAAAGAAATAACAAAATTACATGACACTCGTATAAAGAGTGGGTGTCTCCACCAATCATGAAAACCAAAAGCAATTGGAACTTGATTCGAAGATAACCATAAAAAGGAACTCAGCTTCACTTTTTCAAGAATAATGTGAAAATCGATTACCGCATAAAAAGGGCAAAAATACATTAAATTTAGAAATTTAGTGTCGTGAAGGTTCAAAGTTTCTTTTTAAGGTAAATCAAAACAGCTTAAATAATAGGGAATAAACATCATTTAACTCAATTTTAATTGAATGAATACACTTGTTCGTCATTGAAGTTTGAACAATTGATTAATTTTCTCCTTGAATGAATTCAAATAGCTAGAACGTTCGTCAATGTTATACTATCTTCGATCTCAATTATAAATAAATTTTTACTTTTTAGGTTCATTCAAAAAATGATGTATGTGGTCTATATTATATATCATTTAAGATGACCTTAAATAAGTCATCATTGATAGGTGCTAATTATATTCACAAACACAAACTCATAGATCTATTAAAAGTCATTGAACAAATAATAGAGCACAAGTACATTGTTTATCTAGGGTGTGTGTGCTTATCTATGCATAAGAATGATGGTAGCCTGATGTTTAAAAGTATCAATGTTTTTAATCATGTCGTTCGATAAACAAGCATGGAAGATGTTGACAAATCCAAGAAATTTTGTCACTAGACTTTTCAAAGCTAAATTGTTTTTCAAATGTGACTTTCTTGAGCTGAGCTTTGGTCACAAATCCAAGTTACCTTTGACGTAGCAATTGGAGTGCAAAGTTTGTTGTGCATGGAGGGCATAAATTGTGTATTGGTGCAAGAAATAATATACCAATTTGGGAGTATCATTGGTTGCATGATGGGATTGGGATCATTGAAGATAATCATAGAATATGCATCAACGACACATGTTCAACATCACACAATTTACAAAGGGCTATACATAAACTTTTCATCTAAGGAACGTCAAACAGATTCATTTGTTTATGTTAGTTGTGAGATATCATGTTAGATTTACAATAACCAACCACTATTGAAACTTATGTTATCTCTTCGATTAACTGAGTGAAACATCGGGAATTAATATATATGACAGGGCTATTGTTATCTTCTAGACAAGGAGATGTATGGTGAGCAATAAGTGAAAACATAATTGAAACATTAAAAGTATGCAATCGATCAAAAAGATACTTTAAAGGAATAGCTAATTCAATAACCTTATTTCTTTGTTTTTCTTTTTGAATTTATTGTTGTAGTGAATCTTGTTATAAACAACTAAACCCTACTTTATATTTAAAACTATACTATTTGTTGAAAGAAACTAATATGGCACGAGTCATTGTGGATAGAATAACCTCTAAATACTTACCTCCCTCAACAACAACAAAAAACCTCTAAATACTTACTTATGACTGTAAAACTACAACTGTTAGATTGGCATCATGGTGACAAACATGTGATAGGCGTCACACTCATGTATAATATGCATTTAGGCTAATTATGCATTGTTGTTTTCTGTTGAGAATAGACATTTTGTCTCTTGTATACCATATTGTACTGACATGCTATTAAGAGTGTAATGATATTGTTATCCTTTTGTCAACAAAAAATTGGTGAGTATGAGTATTTGGTTTTACAATGCGACATTGTTGACCATGCAAACGATTTTTTTCCAACATACACATCATTTCATAGTAACAATTTTTGAATGTTATTAGTGTATAAAAAAAAATAAGTGTTGCATTTTTATTAAATACTTTTTTTTAATCTTTTATTCATAGCCCTTGAATTTGTGAATTTATTTTTCCCAAATGTAACACGCCTATGCATTGAAAAGGATTAAAGAGAGCAAAACATGGCGCAAAGCTGAACTCCTCCGGAACACCACTAAATACGGGCTGAGAGCAGACTACTGCATAACAGAACAAGAGGGCTCTCTGATTGTCTAACCATTTTTCCACGACTAATCTTAACCTGCATATAACCTAATGTTTCTTGTGCCATGTTCCCTGATGTACCATTTCTACATTGGTGCATTGACCTGTGTGTACACCTAGTTCCATGTCACAGTATAAACCCAAATATAAACATGGATGGAATATTGCCATGAAAGTATCAATATTTGATATTGCAAATAACAGGATAATCAAACATCACATGTTAGACAACAAAATCGTTAAAATGGCTGATATTCCATTACATTATCTTACTACAATTGTCAACTATTTGCTAACTCAAAATTATCCACCATACAAGATATCAGACAACACAAACGTGCTTTTAGGGAGGCTTCATAATACATTCAAGCATCATCCCCTCCAAGAAAACTGTTGGATACACTCACTTTAACACTCTCCAATATTCCCTCTTTTATTAGATAAAATTCATGTAGGTCTTACCAATTTAGGCAGGGCCCACATGAATCTCAGACCAATAAGAGAAAGAGTGTTAAGAGAGTATTATAGTGAGTATTGCTAGTAATCGGGCTCTCTCTCCAATAAGAGAAAGTGTTGGAGAGTATTATAGTGAGTATTGCTAGTCCAAATGGAGTGCCCTTGAGGCCTTTGACTAAAGAGATACCAACTAAAGCCTGAAAGTACTATAGTCTCCTAAACCAGATGCTCCATAACCTGTGTATGGTTGTGATGACAATGAAGAAGGTGGGATACGTGATGTATTGCCCAACTGAGAGTATGAAGACTGGGAATATAAAGACCTTAGACCCACATCCATTCTTCCTGCATCCAACCTTCCGTAGCTGTTGGTGACAGGTTCTCTGTGACTGCTTATAACTTCCTGCAACACAAATAAATTTATGTGAGCAAAAGTAATAAAATTAAGTGTTTCAATAAGAACTATATCATAATGGGAAGTAGCCTAATCAAGCGTCAACTGCTAAGTGTCAGTCTGAAAACTTCATATCTTAGATGAATATGGGATGGTTGGTGTAATATCAATTAAAGATGCTCAGTTGCATATATACAAAGGTATACTCTGCATCATAAGTGGAATTTTGCGAAAACACTCAAGTTAGTCCGCCAAAGTTATTCCCAACAGGCCACCAGCACGTTGGTCTTTCAAAAGTTCTGTCACCAAATTAGTCTCTCAAAAATTAAGCATCAACTAGCCAACATTTTACATCTTTGAAGAATTGATTTGGTGACAAATTGTTTTGAAGGACTAATGTAGTGATGTTATTACCTACCTTTGAAGGACCAACATTTTACTCGTTAAAAATATAAGTGGTAAAGGATTTTATACATGAAGATGAGGATAAAGGAATCAAGTAATAGTGAATATGATTAAAGAAATAGCAACAAAATGAGCAACTGGGAAAGAAACATCTGAAGAAAAAAAAAACTCCCCCATGTACTACTACTAACTATAACTTTATCCATTTAAAAGATTGATAACTTTGCCCAAGTAAGTAATTATGTACGCAAAACATGCTAATTACACATGTGGCATAAAAAGAAACTATAACTTCCTTTTTCAGATGAAATGGTCATCTGAAGTCCCCTACCTGTATCAATTGCTGTGCTGTTTGAACCTGGGATGAGGTTCCTTTTATTTCCACAACGATTTCATCAGGCACCCTGCTCTCCTGCACAGTCAATATGGCTCCACTAGTGCGGCGAATATAATCTATATTAGTTCCTTGAATGCCAATGATGTCCTCCGCATAGGATAGCGGTATTTGCATGGTTTGTATCACCTAATAATGTAAACATTTAGGGAAGAGAGTAGTACAATGAATATCAACAAAAGTGATAACTAAATAATACTTTACAGTATGAGAAAACATGTTCAAATGCTTTCAGCTCACAGCATAAGTGGACATGACAACATACAGTCCAGGCTATATATCAATTTTTAAATACATGGACAGTAGTTTGGCCTTTAGCCAGATCAGCATGTGAACAAGAGGGTACAGGAAGATAAAAGACGCAAACTCATGTCATTGGGAGTCCCAAGTTCAGACCAGTAAATTGTCTAAAATAGTGCCTGATAAAAACCAAGAAGATGATTATAATTGTCAAAAATGAACTGGCCCAAAAAAATAAACTGTCATGTGAAAACCGGTATGGTTTCACATCTACCAAACCCTTCTCGGGCAAGAAACATTTCAGCCCGCCAATTTGGGTTTAAATAAACTTTCACCCCAATATATTCAGTCTTTGCTAAAGAATGCATTTATAGCTAAACTAACATATAGATTCTTTTGCAATAATTGGTAAAATTTGGCAAAATAGAGGCAATAAATGATGACTCCCATTTTAAAGCAAAATTCATGTAAAGCAATACATAGAAAACGGGAAAGTGTTGAAATAACTTACTGTAGTAACAATAGGAGCACCAACACGACTAAGAGATGAAGAACAAGCACCAGAAAGAGAAGAATCTTGCCCGTAGAGAGACATAGTGGAGGATGAGAGCAATGAGTCCAAATGACTTTCACGGTCAGCGAAGACAGAATCCCTTTTTGTTGGAAAAGGAATATCAGAAAACATGCTAGTTTGTGAAGTGGTATGCAGCAATGGCTTGTCAGACCAGGTCTCTGCTTGACGGTCTTGTTGTGAGAGAGACGCATTGTACTAGAACAACAGAGAAAACACATAATAATGTAAATATAAAGCAAAAAAAAATCAGAAAATAACCTAATTTTCATTTTCTCAGGTGAAATCATCTCATTAACAAAACAAAGCAGTAGTCCTACACACAAATGTAGTGTTTGGTAGATAGATTAGGATAGGATAACATATGATTTATGTTCTCTGTCTATTACATTCCAAATTACAAGAAAACAAGAACCAAGGTAAAAAAAAAAAGTCATTTTGGTAAAACTAAAAAGGATGAAATCGAAAAAAAGTAGAAAACCGGACAAAACAGATTGTCCTTATCTATTTTGTTTGTATCTCAAAGACTGCCAAAATATATATATATATATATATATATCGGTCTCGGATTCGTCCTTAACAAGACCATGGATAGTTTCATTGATCTCTAAAAGAAACGTGTATGGGGTCCATGAAGTATGCAACCATGAGAAATTTTATCCTTCTGTCATTTTGGTTGTTACATTTAACAGATATATGCCCCCTTGGCATGTTAAGTTTTTCATACATAGAAGTGACGTTGCCAACATACAAGTAATCCTGAAATCAAATTGAGTTGATGAGGCCATTGTGTGCATTAGGCAACCAAATACCAGATGGAACGCTACCAATATGTGGTCAACGAATGTCACAACCACATCAGCTTTGCTGTCCTCTGCATCACACTGCAAGTTCAGCGTTATCAGCAGACGCACAAGGAGCACCCAAAATATCATGGAGGCAGCTCAAGAGAAGGGCGCCTATGACACAGGTAAGCAGTTCAAGGGGAAACAGATGCAAGAACATCATCACCACCACCACCACTATAGGAGGCTATAGATCCAGAGAGGCATGTGGACAAGGTGAAAACTAAGGGGAATGCAAAAGCCACCTGATTGTGATAGAAATTTTCCCAATTTTTTGTTTCTTGAAAGTATTCATTAAGAAAGTTTTGGTGAAAAAACGTGCTTCTTGTGACCCGTAGTCTGGAACGGATATGATGGCATTTTCAGCATCTTTGTTGTTTTATCATGGGAATTATTTTGATTTGTTATCCGTCATAACTTTGAAGATTTAAGTCTTGGTTACTTTGTTGAGGGTGCATTTAAATTCAGTTAGTGAATGAATGTGTTGAAGTTGACTTTTAACACAGTTCGGCAACTGTGATAAGTGGTGATGTGATGTTTTTAATATTAACATTTCAAGTAGGAGATATATATTGACCATGTTATTTCTGAGTAAGTAACATATGTGTGAACGTTAGTGTCAAATGCAAAATTGACAAAAGGGCAAACGTATCTTACAGTTGCATATTTCACGGACACATAGCATGTTCTTTTTGGGGATTAATGTATCCTGGGTTTTTGTCAGGTATGAATTTGAGACTTAATTCAAGATAAAATTTAGCACAAAAGGAAAGGACTAATAGTCTTGCACAGAAGCTATTCAATTTCAATGCAAATCGTAAATGGAAACTCCCTTGACAGATGGGTCACTGGAACATCATAGAGACCCAATTAACACAAGTCTATCAGGGGTAAAGAGACAGCCTAAAATATATTTTTTAGATATTTCGATATTAGGAAAATTAATAATGATCTTACAGTTTTCTCATATACAGGAAGAATGCTGTGATCAACCAAAAACTTCCTCAGATGGCCAATCACGGCTTCCAGAGCTTTAAGAACCATCAAGGCTTCTCCCTGCAGGTCTACAATCCTCTCTTCCGCAGTAGCAAAATATTGCACCTCATCTTCATGAAAATAATTTGGCATTGGCATTAAGATAATGTATTCAAGATTAAACCGCTGCATGTTATTCGCATGTTATTATAGTATCTATTGACTCGCAGCCTTGGACAAATGATGTTAATTGTTATTAGTTATGCATAATTAATGATTATTGATGACTATGTCTTTTCACCGTGTTTCTTGAGTTGTGTTAATGATAACTTTTACTTAATTTAGCATTTAAATGTTTTATTTAGAGATAACTTGTGTTGTGTCTACTATTTCAGCCCAGCAAGCACCGACAATCCACTATACAGCTATAGCGTTTTTGTGGTCATCTGCCAACATTTAACCAGGACTAATTACTGTGCTTCGCATATATCTATAAGAGAATCCACACAAAATCAATATTTGCAACTAATAATTACAGGAACCAGCATTAGATGTATAATTGGATAATATGGCAGGAAACATACCTCCTGACAGTACTCTAACAGAAGCACCAGAACTCTCTTGTATGGATCTGATTATTGTTCCTTGCTTTCCGATCAAACTGATAGCCTGTGTTGATGCCACCAATAATCGGATGGAGCAATGTGTAACCCCAGCAGGTCCTTTATTCTCACTGTCAGTCTCAGATAATCCAGAGACACGTTTGAATATCCTTATAGCAGCATCCATTGCAGGGGAAATAGCTGCCTCAAGTTCTTCCTTCCCTGATATAAGTATCTATAAAAAAAAAAAAAAAACGATGACCACATTGAACATAAATAAAAAGGAAACAGATAGAAACACATTCGGATGACTACTACTCTAACTTTATTTATATATATTAAATGATTAATACTATGTATATAAATGGTGAAAAAGTAAAAAAAAAGTAAAATAATACTCAATTCCATAAATATTCATAAATAACAATAGAAATTAATGTCTTCGGTAAAACATAGAAGTAAAAACAAAAAAAAGTCAAGGAAACAAACAAGTTTAAGCACCCAAGGCTTAAAAACTAAAAATTGAAATTAACAAAAAAAGACTAATAAGACGAGGTCTAGTTTTTTTAAGAAGCATTTAGCAGCCGTGGTGGATGTAAACAGCTACAGCATTTAGTAGCAGTAAAGCATTTAACAGCCGTCGTGGAATAAAAACAAGGAAAGGAAAATATTTAAATTTTTTAATTAAATTATATAATGTTTATAATCATAACAATAATAAAAAGGGAATAGACATTGAATTTGGTGATAACTATCATCTCATTACTTCCATTCTAAAATATATATTAAACAGGAATTTATTTTTTAAAAACTCGGTATCTGGTCTAAGGAGTCTGGCAGGGCAGATCCATCCCATCGTTCACTAGCAGGGGCCCATTTTAAAGCCAGAGCATTGCTATGTATGGACTAGCCCACATAAATTGGCATAGGAAGGATTCGAACTTGAGACCTTGAAAATTTTATCCAAAAAGTGGAAATGTTACCCTCCAGCTAAACCAAACTAGAACCTACCTCAGGGTCCTCATCTCATTCATGCAAAACATTAGAAAGAACATAAATCTAATGACCTATAAAGTAAATAAACTTCCATTTTATTGTAAATCCTAAATTCTAATTTAAGTAAACAAAACAATTTTCTAGTTATCAATATAACTTTGAAAACTAGATTCAATGACATGAAATAAAAGCCATGCCACATACACTATTGCAGTTATCACAAAAATTGAAGGAAAAAAAAATACAAAACCTAAACACAGTTTCAGTAGTAACACATAAACAAAGATTAAACTGAATTAGTAACGCATAAAAAAAAACCACTTTAAAGCTACAATTTTCAAACTAAAAAAAAAACATTAAAAAGTGAAAACCCTAGGAAAAAAAATTGGACGAATTTGATAAAATTGAAATCAAAATAACTTACAATTCGATCAGGAATACCAAGATCGGCATCAAGAACACGAACACGAGCTTTCGTTTCATCACAAAGCTTCTTGATGAGTTCTCCTTTACGACCAATGATTCCACCGACCTTCCCAACAGGAACAATCAAACGGAACACACAGTCTCCAGGCCAACCCGGCCATCTCTGCTCCGGCGGAGTGACGGCGGTAGCCGCGGTGTCTGTTCCAGTTTCGGTTACCGTCTCGATTTCCTGAGTCGATTCCTCGGCGGAGGGATTTTCCGGTGGGAGTGTGGCGGTGCCGTTTTGGGGTTGTTCGGTGGTGGCCATAATAAGGGTTAAGGTGAGGTTTTTGAAGCGAGTGCGTTGGTGCTTTGGTTTCTTGTGTTGTTTTGGAAAGTTTCTGCACGTGATTATAGCATGATGATGATACAGAGTAGAATAAATAATGACGAAATCAAATTTAGGTTTTTTTATATTTTTTAGACAAATAATATTTAGGTTGTTTTTTTTAGGGAAAATAATATCTAGGTTTTTTTTTTGACAGGTAAATAATATTTAGATTGTTATATTTAAAAATAAAAAAAAGCAAAGTTTTGATATTGTAATTTCTAAAACATCAAAGGTTTGGTCTAGTGTTAAATAGATAGATTATGGTTTGGGATCAACATTTTAGTTGTAATTGATAAGTGCCAGAAAGTAGTTAATTTCATGTTACATTTAATGCACTTCTGTTACTTGTTTCACAAGTTATCTACGGAAAAGTCGAGAGAAAAGTGATAATTGCCCTATTATGCTTTATTTATCTTACTCTAACCATTTGTGCAGGAACTGAACTCAAGACACTAAACAAAGAAGAAAAACAAGAAAAAAGTACAAAAAGGTAGAAAGATGAAGTTACTCGCCTCCAACTCGCAACGGCGAGTAGCAAAAGCAAGCAAAGGCAGGAAGGCATATTCACTCGCCTCCCATGCGCCATGGCAAGCCCAGGGCGAACACAACTCGCCATGGCGAGCAACTCACTCGCGAGGCGAGTTAAGGCGGCCTAAATCTCCTCAGAGCTGACGTGGCACAAACCCACTGGTGAAGAAACCAATACTCGCCATGGCGAGCGTTTCTACTCGCGATGCGAGTTGAGACAGAACAGGCCATATAAAAGCCCATTTGTTCATTTCAAGAGGGGAACATCAGATCATATAAGATACCATATTGTTAGAGGCCATTTGAGGGGAGAAACAGGGGAACGACCAGAGAGACTCTAAAGAGCAAGGAGCACAAGGATTGAAGGAAGACACAAGATCAGTGAGACATCATGGCTTGGTTCCATTCCATCTCTTCTTTTCTTCTTGTAAGGTTACCATGACAATGAGTAACTAAACTCTTTTTGTTGGGATTAAACGTAGTTAACTCTATTAGTATGTATTCCCTTTGATTGGGATGTTGTGTGATTCTAATTTATCTTATGATATTGATGTTATTCTTGCTTTTTTATATTTTGATCTTATGAATTTGAATTGTGATTGAAAAATACCTTTTGAATCTAGGTTAGAATAATCTTCTATCAATACTTTTGTTCTAGACATGGAACTTAGGTTGGTAATCACTTTGGATATTGGAACTTAAAGCTTTTGTATCATTGCATAGTGCGAGACATCGACGATACAATCGACTATTGGATCGTTTAATAGTGTGAGACATCGACAATTAAACAATCCAATAGAAATCACGATATCATTTGGACACGAATGATGTTGTTGAGCAATATGTGATAATATCGATTGATAATTAGAATCCGCAACCCAAATCCGAGAATACATACAAGTAGATTGATGAAGTTTAATCCCAGCATACTTATTTCCCTGTTAACTCTCGTCCCATTTATAAATTCTTAGTTTGATAAGTTTATGAAACAAAACAATCATGAAACCCTAGCTCAGAACGATATCGATTGTTGAATGGCTTAGAATATCGCACCAGTCCCTGTGGAGACGATAACATAAATACTTACTTTTGATACAACATCAGTAATAATCACTAAAACTTTAAAGGTTTTATGATACCAACATTTTATTAATTTCTTTTTACAAAATAGTGATTTATTTATTTATTTATGGTTTGCGGATCAACTTGTTTAAATTGTGCATACACAAACTAGAGTTGATCCAACATATCATCACTAGTTGTAATTTGTAAATGGATTGATTCGTTTAACGTGCGAGTTTATGTGGGGTGGGCCAACCCGCATACCTAGCTCTTGTCAGTTCTAGACTAGTCACATTCATATGATGACAATGCATAGCACTAGATCATGAATCATGACACGGATTTGCTCCCCTCGTCAACTAAACTCAATCCTTAATCAGAGGTTCATTGTCAACAGAGGACCAGATTGTGCACATTCACACAAATCACATATGAACACCTAATTCATTTATTCCCGTCATATAAGCACGTAGTCGCAACACTTCAGCACATAATCACAACTCGTGAACATTAATTAAATACTAAAGTCATATCACAAAATCACACATCAATACAACTACAAATAACTTATTTAAGTACTTTAACACACAAGAATCTCGCGTATAATTCACTACTACACGCAACAACATAGTATCTCAATCTCAATCAACATCTTAACAACGTTTATAGTTCTTATTTTAGTCTCAATTAATTCAATTAATCGTTCATCGGGGCTTAGCAAATGGAAAGCCCTAAACAAGGTGGGAAATGAGACATTTTGGATCTTCCTAAACGCACATATAATAATCATGATTTGATCGAACCATCTCAACTCTTACCTTAGCTTAAAGCGATGCAATTCCTCAATTTAACAAGGTAGCTCTCCCAAGGATGGTTCCTTTGCTAATTAAAGGATAATACTCATAGGACGATAACAAGTGGAATATTAAACCTAAGAACATTTTGTAAGGTTAATTTAAAAACTAAGTAGCCAATTATTACCTAAAGGAGTGACAATAATGACATATAGTGATCTTAATGTCAGAGTTGGTCTCTCAAGTATATGTTTCACATAAATCAAGGTAAAATCTTCAAGACAGTGAATAAGGAAACAAACATATTGAAAATACTACTCAAAGATGGTATGATTCACAAAGGAATAATCTCATTAAGGTGAACAACAATGGTGAGGTAGAGGCTCCATTATGATCTTTGACTTTCAAGAAGCTCTCCATCAGCAAGGTCTAGCAAGGATTAATGAAGGTTTTAGGGAGTTTCAATTAGGGATAGAAAGCGAGGATGGAAGTTGGGATTCAGGTACAAATTCACGTGAGAAGAAAAGGCGAGAAAGTTAAAGAAAAATCTGATGAATCCTCGACAAACAATCAGATTCACTTTCTTTGCGTATGCAAACTACTGCCTTTATACACACGAAGAACAAAAACACAACATTTTAAAACACACTTCGCTCACATGTGTGAACGAAAGAGGTCGTATATGCAAGATCTGTGAAAACTACCCAATTCTCATGTTTCTTCACATATGTGCATGGGCAGGGATGCACATGCAATATATTTCCAGCAATTTAAGATTTTGATTCCGCCAACTTCATACACATGAAGAAAAAAAATCTTGTTCACAAATACAAAGTTGCCAAAGTCTGAGAAAACCCCAACTTGTGCTCGCAACTATATACTACTTACTGCACTTGTGAATGACACTGGATATAGTTTTTTGTAAAAATTAAGGAACCCAATGTGATCCTAATCCTAATAAAAATTAAGTTATTTTTATTTCAACTAACTTATCTTTCGTGGTTATAACGAGGTTATTGAGTTTTTTTTTTTGCAATAGAGAAGTTAGACAAGAAAACTCGCTATCATGTGTCTTTCTATAATGTTAGGGTCCGTTTGGTGCACATGATAGGAAGACAAGATATGATAAAATTATCATATCCTACTTCAATTTTTTGTTTAGTGCGCCAATAGGAAAGGATAGAATAATCTCATTGCTTATCCTATTCTATTCATCCTTCATTATTTTAATCCTTTGTTTTAGTTGGGTTAGGAACAGGATATCAAAACATACGCGCGTACACCTTTCGACTCTCAGTGACTCCACTCTTTTTATTTTTTAGTAATGTTCGTGACCCACACTCTGTGATCTACTCCTCCTTTCCTCCACTTTCTATGTGACAGCTACCTGTCTCTAGACCATTTTTCAATTTGCTGGAACCAACTCCAATCTCGTTTCTAATTTTTCGGCGACCCTTCTCTTTACAGAGCCGGAACCTATGGGGAATGAAAATAGCTGAAGATTAATGAGATATTTCAATTGATTCCTCTCCTTTTCAACTTCAATTGATTCCTCTCCTTTGCAGCTTTGGCATGGTGTTTTTTTTCTCGTTTTCCCCTTCATTAGCTTATCGTAATTGTTGTTTGTATTTTAGAGATGACTAGAGGTGGTGTCATCTCTCTGCATAATATTGATATCTTGTACTCTGTCAAAAAAAAAATATAAAAACAAAGGATATTATTGATATGGGGGTTATTGTCGAAGCTTTCTCAGGTTATACTTTGCTTTTGCAATGGATTATGTGCATGCTAATGAAAGGATAAAATAATATTATCATATTTCTTATCATGTGTGCACCAACCATCTATCTGATAGGATAAATGTTATCATGTCACTATCATATCATATCATTGTCCAGTCTCTTATCATATCCTATGTATATTCTATCATGTGCATCAAACGGCTCCTTAAGGATGTTCTTCGTAGACGTATATCAAGATTTTTTTTGTTTTGAAAACTCGGTATCCGATCCAAGGACCGACTAATCCGAGGGGACCAATCCCACCGCCCACTTGCGGGGGCCCCATTTAAAGCCAGAGCAAGCTCTGTATGGACTTAACCCACCGAAATTGGCACCAGAGGGAATCGAACCTGAGACCTTTGGAGGAGCAAACTCCAAGATCCCAAGCCAACCACTAGGCCAACGTATATCAAGATTGATGGCTTGTGATGCTCTTCGTGTTATAAGTGGTCTAAAAATTATCATACACTCAATTACGTCTTTAATGAAGATGATATCTTAGCTAAAAGGCGACTAAATCATTACTTTCCATTTTCTTAAGCGCAAAATAGATAATTAAAGTGTTAAAAGGCGACATATTGGTTAAATTTGGATGGTGAAAAGTAAGACTGATAAGTTGTCTTACAAGACCATCCTCCCCTCCAATCTTTCGGCTCACAGTTTTCATTAGAGTGTTTCCACATGTCCGAGCAAATAGAACATGTCACATATGATCAGTGGCGGAGTCAGGAAAAAAAGTTAGGGTGAGCCACTAAAATTAATCGTTGAAAAATTGTTTAAAGCCTCGCAAAATAGACGTATAATGGAATTATTTAAATTGTCCGGATGGGCCACAACACCACTTTGCGGGAATTTTGATCAACCGAAACTTAAAACCGACATAAAATTGTATAAAATCTCGCAAAATAGACCTATAATTGAATTATTTAAATTTTTGGGTGGGCCACTACACCACTTTGCAGGAATTTGAATCAACCGAAACCTAAAACCAACAGAAAATTTCTGGATGGGCCACGGCCCACCCCATGAAGGGCTCCGCCACAGCATATGATAGAGAGCAGGGAGTTCGAACAACAAACTTTTCAACTTTTTTTTATTTTTGAGGAAAACAAACTTTTCCCTTATTCATCTAAATGTGAACTCTAATAATCAAGTTACTTGACAAATTTTCTTTTGGTTGGTTGTCTTATAAAACACACAACAAGTCACCAAACTTGTTCCAATTTCATTATTTATAATTATAAATTTCTAAACCTTTTTACTTAATCATAGAAAATAATGCAAACATATAAAAAGCACAAATATAAACATGCACAAAAAAGATCTTATACACAGCACCCAATTAGATTAGGTTTACTTCTTGAAGTATGTTGAGTTCATTCATGATCCATGCCTATTTGGAATCATGAAACACACATAAATCACGAATAACTTGACTCTAATCACTTTTTGAGAATTGCACTTAATAAATGTTACTAACAACCTCAAAATACTACTAATACTGTATTATACTAGCACAACAAAAAAAAATACGAAAAAAATAATAATAGTAGTAAATAGTTCAATGTTCTGCCAAGTACCAAAAACAGTGACGCCATATTCCGGCATAGTCACAACCGGGGAAATCACCGGCGAAACGGCAAACCCCGTTCCGACCACAAATTCCTAACATCCGCGCAGTTCAGTTTCAACCGCAGAGGCAAAGCCAAACTCGAATTCCTCCTCTCCACGTTTTCTTTCTTCCTCGGCTTCTTTTTCTCCGCCGCTGGCATAGAAATCGCCGCCGCCGGCTTCTTCTTCAATCCCGGCGAGATTTCAAGAACATCAACCATCGCAATATTCAACAAGTTGACACCGCCTACGTGGCGAAGAGCCTTGGTCATACCGATTTTCCCGCCAAAACGCCCAAACCACGGATTCATTCTCTCACCGCCGCCGTAACAGAAACCTCCTTCTCCGCCGCTATTTGAGGAGTAGTTTTCAACCGTACTCCCAATGATACTGTCAATCCCTTCCTCAATTTCATCTTTTTCATCTTCCAAAATCAATTTACAATCAAATTCCTCTCCAGAATCACGTTCCACCACTTGATCCGAATTCACCACTCCAGAAACCTCCTCCTCCTTCTCACGGACACTGAAAAACCGCGTTTGAGAATCACTTTTCCTTTCAATCAAAAAATCATTCACATCATCATAATCACTTCCTCTAAAATCAAACGGCAACAACAACGGTTCAAAGAAATCATTGTTACAACACTCCGTTAAAACAGGTTTGGTGAATTTACACGGCGGTGGTAGATTTTTTAGGTTACGGAACAGGTTCGGATACGCTTTGGAGAGTAACTCAGCGGCTTCGTTGTAGGTTTGGTTAGGTCTTTTACGATTGGTTCGGGGTCTTTTGGTTCGGATAGCGCTTTGGGTTATGTTATTGTTAGGTTCGGAGATTGTTAATGTTGATGAAGGTGAATTAGAAGAGGAATTAAGTGAGGTTAATGTGGAGGATGAGGATTTTTTGACAGCAACATTGAAATTTAATGAATTGGATCCTCCGCTTAAACTTGAACTCATTTGAAAAAGTGATTATTTTTCTATAAGTGCAAAACCCTAGTTGGTAATTGTGGGGGCTATGTAAGGTAGATATAAGGAAAGTGGAGAGAGTGGGTGAGTGAGTGAGTGAGAGAAACAAAGGAAGAGACAATGCTGTTGGAGAAACATATCACTAGGTTATAATATTTGACTTGTTCTTTTTGTTTTTATAAGTGTCCTTGTTCATCAAGTTTCTCTTTTTGATTCCTTGGGAATTTGTTGAATATTAATTATAGTAATTAATGAGAGAAGAAAACGACAATACTACTCTTTTCAATGAACCTATAGTGTCTTCTAAAACAAGATACAATGGCAAAATAGCTCTAAAATAACAAGAGGACAATATCTTTAAAGGTTATTTTTTTTCTTTATATATATATTTTTTAATCCTTCAATTTTTAGGAGAAATGGGCTCTAGTAATCCAAAATTCGATCGTGATATAATGATAATCTAATCAAAAACCTAAAAATCGATTTCAGTTCTCCATAACCGTTTTGTTACTATAGCTTTGTGAATTAGAGTTAAATAACTTTGAACTACAATAAACAATAAACATGATACTAAGTCTTGTAGTTAATTTGTTTTCATTCTCTTGGAGTTTCACTGTACTAAGAACTCGTTGTTCTTCTAAACACCCTCCACTTGTTTCATCA
>Ga0315914_1002329_pt1 | contig 29138 bp, 13 predicted proteins | sample MpolenodulesMG_FD_203920 | JGI IMG/M metagenome (GOLD analysis project Ga0315914, IMG submission 203920) | Medicago polymorpha root nodule microbial communities from Los Angeles, California, United States - elongated nodules | ecosystem: Host-associated > Plants > Roots > Nodule | place: USA...
CAATAAAAAATAAATTACTTAATCAATTCATTGAATTAAAAAGTGGAATCCCGTGCCAATAATGAAGACAATTATAATTCAATGAATTAATTCAATTAAAGATAGTTTACAATGTTATATAACCAAATAACAAGGATGAAATAATCTCTTATGTATCCCGTGTCAATTGATGTTAAAAGGGGGAAGGAGACAATTATAATTCCAGATTCCTATAAGGTTTTGTTGGGATAAAAGTTAAATTTGATCTGAAGCTGAAGATGGAGGTGTAAATCTGGAAACACAATCACCAGAATTCAGCATGGATAAAAGAAAACCTGCAACACGTGATTGTAAAAGAAGTCCACTCAATTTATCATGTCGATCAATGTTAGCCGTTTGATTAAATATATAGACGGATAAAATTTGGTGTCAACGGGTGTCAACGGATCCTAACTCTTTTTTAAAAGATTGAATATACTTATTTATTTCACCTCTCATACATTCCACTCAACTTTAACTCTTACAAAACAAACCAAAAAATTATATGACTTCCTAATCAACTTTAAAAAAGAAAAGCTCATTTTTTACCCTACTTTACTTTCACTGATGGATATTGAATAGTTCTACGTCCACTAGCTTTTTTTAGGGAACTACTTCATCTGTCCCATAATACATGATGGAACATAACCCTATTTTATTTAGGGTAAATAAAATATCTTTACTATTTTATTTCCCTAATTTTATGAAAAAGATATTTAATCACATGTAAAACACACATTAAATATTGGTTGTATACATTAATAAAATACAAGTAGTTCCCATCCTATATCAGTTATTAATGCACCTCTTTCTTTACTACTTCAACTTTATTTGACATTTAAGTTTTAATCGTAAAAGTAAAACACCTAGTAAAAATAATAAAAGAAAGATAAAATTTTGCTAGGTTTTAAATGGGACCCTTAAATGTCAAATAAAGTTGAAAACATAACCCTATTTTTTTTATGTTGCAGACTTGTAGTCTCCTCCCTTACTTGTACTGCTGCCGCCTCCTCCCTTACTCAAGCTGAAGGTTCCATTCTGAGCCTCCTTTAGACACTTGGCCTTAGCCTAGCACCCATAACAGCAATCTCCAACTGTTCTAAAGAAAAAGCCTTCTATTATCTCTAAATCAAAATCTACATTCATCCAAATAAGTAGATCTCAAATTAAAAAGCACATATTATATCTAAATTTTCCATCATGTTCTTGCCTTCTTCATCTTCTTCCCTTCCGTGTCGGATCTCTCTGTTCAATGATTTTTTTTTCCTTCAGTTTTTCTGGTTTTTTCATTGACCCGGTCCAGTTCACCAAACCGGCCAAGTCACCGGTTTTTAGTGAGTCATACCGGTTTTGACCGGTTCAACTGCATGTCCGATCCAATAAGCAGACCGAACCGGTCACGTCCCCGGTTCAACCGGTCGGACCGGCCAGCCCATTCTAAGTTTTAAAACTATGGATATTTTACTCTTTTTATTTGTTATGCCTCCTCAAATTGAATTCATTTAGATGACACAACTTTCATTTTTTCAAAAAGGAGAATGAAGACGAAAGATCTGTGTTCAAAATTAGAGCAAAGTAGAGAAGAGTAATATATAAACCCCTTAAAAGGCCACTCCTTAGAAGTAGAAAATAATCATAAAAAATATACGATTCTGCAAGGTCAAGGGAACACAACCAAGTCCCTTTTGTATTCTTTACTGTCTATATTTTTTAATTACAATTTAGTGATTTACTATCTTTTTGAAATCTATGAAAATTTATTTATTTAAATATTGATCTGTATTTTAAACAATTTTCTTTTGATGTAATTGTCGAAACCCGATTTTTCTGTCCGTCTATTCTCGGATTGCTCTTTGTGAAATTTGAATCTTTTAATTGTATTTCTGGTAGAATATTGTTGCTATTTCAATAAATTGATAATTTTTTAGAACGATCAATTTTAATATTATTAGTTTTCTATTCATAAAAATATATTATTCTTTTTTAATTTGTTTGATTTGATGTAACGTAAATGCAATTTAATGTAATTCACTCATTTTAATATTGTTAAAGTAAATGGAAAAGATTTCTTTTAAAAAAAAGTAAATGGAAAAAATACAGCCAATCTTCATTTTTTAAAATTGTCTTTAGCCAAGTTTTTGCACTGTGATACAATATGACGAACATTTAAATAATGGTTCATACAGGATCACTAGGCATGAGTATAATCTGAATTTTTAGTTCTACACAGGTTAAGATTTGGGAATTGAACAAGTTTACATCAAACATTTATATTTATCTATTCGGATATAGGGACACATATTACTTGACACAACTTTGACTTTTTCTAGAAAAGAGAATGAAGGCAGGACGTCTATGTTAAAAATCAGAGAGAAGTAGAGAAGACTGATCTGTGAACCCCTTAAAAAGGTCACTCCTTAGAAGTAGAGAAAAATCATCAATAATATATGGTCTTCCGCAAGGTCAAGGGAACACCACTGAGTCCTTTTTGTTTTGTTTACTATCTTTTTAAATTACAATTTACTATTTTTTTTAAGGGAGTTTACTATCTTTTTTAAATCTAGGAAAAATTTATTTATTTAAATCTTGATTTTCTATTTTGAACAATGTTCTATTGATGTAATTGTCGAGTCCAAATTTTTCTTTTTGTGTTTTTATTCTTGGATTGTTTCTTTTGGTGAAATTGATTCTTTTAACGTGTTTCTCGTATAATGTAATGTTGTTATTTCAATCTTTCGATTTCAATAAATCATTTTTCTTTTTTGTAGAACGATCCATGTAATATTATTCGTTTTTTAATTTGTTTGATGGAACATAATTGCAATTTAATGTAATTGATTTATTTTAATATTGTTAAAGCAAATGTAAATGATCCATCAAATCATCATTTTGATAATTGTCTTTAGCCAAGTAACTGCAGGGTGATACAATACGACAAAACATAAACTCAATCTAAATAATTTGGGACTTTTGTCAAAAGAAAATCATTTAATGTCTAGTCTTATGTGGCTTAACCTCAAGGTTCTAATTATATGTGTCGTATTTTTAATGATATTATACCCATTAAACTAGTGTTTGTTTTAAGTTTATCAAATTTATTTCTAAGAATAACATTCTTTGGAATATAAAGATGAAAATTTTATTCCAAAGTATTTAGGAAAAATATGTTTGGTTAACTTTATAATATTCCTAGGAACCATAAAAATAGGGATTATAATAGGTAACTATTTATGAATTTATTCCCATTTCCATTGGAACTTTATTTCCATCCTTTTCCTTGGGAAAATTTTTCTATTCCCCAGGAACATTTTATACCCGGAATAAAATTTAGTAAACTTGTAACAAACACAGGCATATATATTCCTATCATTTTATTCCCTGGAATCAACAAATATAACTTGAAATAAACACACCCTAACAAATTAAAATAAATTAAAAAATATAATTAATGACTCATATGAATTAAAAACAAAAATATTCCTATAAAAGGAATATAACGTAAATACTATAAATAATTTAAGGGAATCACTATTTTTTAAAATTTGGCATTTACAATATTCAAAAGTAAATGAGAATTTTTATTGGCATTTAATTTGGAATTTATATTTTTGCAAAACCTTAAATAAAGACATTTAGTCTTATTTATTTCTTATTTCTCTTTTTCTTTGTTACAAATTCTTTCTCATTTCTATTGTTGGGGTTTTCTTCTCTGCCAAAATAAATTTTGGAGCTTTCTATTGCATTCTTCGTTGCCCTTTCTCACATTTTCTCTTTGTTTCTTTTCTCTTTCTTTTTTGAGGGATAATTCTTTCTCTTTCTAAAATTTTCATTTCTATGGCTTTTACTTTTTCCATATATATATATGATGTCTAACTTCGAGTTTGTTTTGATTGTTTTCTTTCAATTTCATGCATGAAAATTCCATGGTCTATATTTTTTGTATAATTTATATTGTGATGCATTTATCAATTAATGTTGTTTTAAAACAAAATACAATTTAGTCATGTAATTAACCACGCAATTAGCATTTTGACTTCATGCTTTTATTCTGGTATGGTGCATTAATAACAAGTTTCCATTTCAATGGTTGTGCATGTGACCTTCATTCTTATCTACATATAAATATAAAATTTCAAAATCTATATTAGCAGTATAGAATTAAATTTGCTCCTCCATTTCAACCACATCTAATCTAATTGACTTTGATTTTAGCAATTTGTTTGATTTCCAATGCCTTTTTTTTGTTACATTAGAGGAAAAAAAAAAGAGAAGAAAACCAAAAACAAAAGGGCACTACTCCCTAACAAATACTACACCGCATGCATTAGCAAGGAGCAGATTATACAAATTAATAGGAGGTTTATATAGCGTCACAAATAGATAGTTGGACTGCACTCTATCTTAACAAGAACATCTGCATACGTATTACATTTTCGGAGAGTATGCTCAATAACAACATGTCAATCTCTGGCCATCAACTGACATTGTGAACCTCATTAGCAAAAGGGTGGTGAACTAATAGACCATTTGATGACATCTTGTCATTACGTAATTTTCTATGTAACTTGATCACATTTTGGAGTTCACAAGGCAATTTTCTATATAATTGAATTGTTCTAATAAACATGGTTAGTCTAAGAATGGATAATCCTTTATTAGTGATATTAGGTTAACGTGCTTAAACTTTCGAAGATTATTAGACCACCTAAGAAATTAGGGGTTGTAATCCTAGAAGAGGGTCCTAACTCAAGGGATTGATTAGGGTTATTTTGTTAACTATCGTGGAACTAGAGAATCATTCATAAGAATAGGTGCACTATACCAATTAGGGGAACATTGATGACTCGAAAGACCTAAGCTCATCTCTCTCTTATTCTTAACACCAACTTTATTTTCTGTTGTTACTTCTATTGGAAACAATCCAATCAACTGCATAGTGGCAAAACAAAATAACCTTTTATTCAGTCTAATTAATAACGTATTAGAATTGTTGAGATTAAAAACAGTCATTGTAGAAACAATAATTTTTACTACTTCGATAGTTTTGGTACACTTGTCAATTGTCTATCACCATCTTTGATTAAATTAATTGCTTGAAGGGAATCAGAAAAGCAATGATGAATATTCTATATTGGCAAAAGGGTGGTGAACTAATAGACCGTCATTTTTTAAGGTTATTCATGGTTATAATAAGTTCCTTGTTATTGTAGTCTTAATGAAATTCATTTGCATAAACTAATTAAATTTTATGTACAGTAAATAATTGATTTGTTAAGCATCCATCTGAGGGTACCGTTATAGAATACAACGGATGTAAATATATTTGTTTCAAAAAACCAAGTTTATATTAAAATAAGATGTTAGGAGTTCATATGTCATGTACGTTTTTTTTGGTACAACGTAAGACATGTACTTTATGTGACAAATAGAAAAACGAATCGTATTTGAATTAAGTCAACGATATTGATGAGAGCTTTTACTCTGTATAGAAAAAAATGGTGAGTTAGTTCAAACATTGGACTGTCATACAGGTTAGTCTACAAATATATTTTACACTGCTAAATGAACTACATATAAAAGTAAATGAAAGGCAAATACAGGGTGTCCATGGGAGCAATGTTGTCATTAGTGCCGCTACCATGGAAGAGCGTAGTGGTGGTAGGGTTCAGGCGAGATGCTTTTGGCTCCGAAGTTGCCACTAGCAATGGCGGTTTTTGAGGTTGCTATTTTTACGAATCTTACCTTTACATTTTTTTTTGTTTACAAAACTATGTGTGTAGTTACTATAGGGATTGAAAGTGTCAAAACAAGCAAAATAAATTTAAATATCAAATGATATTTTTGTCTTTCATATATCTGCTAATACTTTTCGCAAATAAACTATTTAGGGTAACTAAATCTACATTATTAGTGTAGTAAAGTATAAAAATACACTAACTTATAAAATAATTAAATGAATTAAAGAAAATTGGGTAGCCAAGGCCACCCCGACACGACAATACCCTCCACCCCAGTACACCTAATCACATTTTAAGGGTCGGTGTTATGCGATGTTATATGGGATTAAAAACATAGCATGTGGGAAAGAAAGATAATAATGTGACTTGAACATGGAGCATCTCAAATGGAGAGTCCTTTACTTAACAAAGACCTAAACCTAATAAGGACCTCTTTGAAGGAAGAAAATATTACTATTTATTAGTTACCGACCATTATATAAGGACTCTCTCTTCAACAAATAACGGCTCCAACAATCATAATAAAAAATAATGTAGATAAAGGTCAATTCTACCATCTCAAATTCACGTGATTTTTACTCTTTTCAATTTCGTTTTGTTTATTTTCTAAATGCACGCATTAAAGTACATATTAGTCGGATCAATTTAAGGACTCTTTTTAGTTTACTACCATTTGAATCATTGAATCCTTATTCGAAACTTTCTTAACAAAAAATTATAAATAAATGATGTGTACATGTGAGACTCAGTTGAAGACTCTTTTTAGTTTACTACTGTTGTAGATGTTCCAAATAACCTTCACTAGAACATTCGGTGAAACTAACATTCAGTAGAAGATTGTATCTACGAATATAGATATGATGGATTTGGTTAGATGTCGCATTTTCTCTCTATTCAATCTTTTACTTTTGACTACCTCTGATTGTTTTGTTAATATATTCAAATTCTGATATAAGTCTGCTATTGTTGTGTCTTTGCATGGTAATAATGATAATGCAACATATGGACAATGAAGTTTGTTGTTTTTTAACACCATACATTTTTTATTGTTGAATTTTTTGTTTAATAAATTTTTCAACCATTTTTTATACCAATACAATCTTGAATAATTCCTAAAAATATTAATCCTAGAGACTGAAAAATAATATTTGATTCCCTAAAAAAAAGAAAAGAGAAATAATACTTGAGCTCGATTGTTGTTTGTAAATCAAAGGAAAAATGGTATACAGAGGGAGCTCAAGTAGTCTTTCTCAATTCGATTGTTGTTTATCCCAAAACACAAATTGAAGGCATAAACAACATTATTTATTTTTCATGCAAATGAATTTGATTATTTTGTTGATGATGATCCTCAATCACCACCACATATAATTAAAGAATAGATTGACGAAAGTTTCACTATTTTTATTTATTTTTGATGTAAATGAATTTGATTATTTTGTTGATGATGCTCCTCAATCACCATCACATATAGGTTGAGATGGGATTAACCACTAATTTAATTAAAACCTCTTGATTAGAAAGAAATTTTTCATTTTAACTTTTAAACTTGTTCCACACGCGATCTTGAACAAAAGAAAACACTTGTTAGAGATCAATCACTTTAACCTTTCAACTTCTTCCGCACACGATCTTGAACGAAATCAAACACTTGTTAGAGATCCATTATTGAAGAAAGTTTCAAGTATTTTGGTTGTGTCTCGACAACCATAAAAGGCAATCCATGATTGGATTTTTTTTAAATTTTTTTTATTAAAAACATTTCGACTAAAAAAGATATCTGATTTGTCAAATACACATATTAATGTATAAGAAAAAATTGATATTATACGCTACTCTAAGACAAAATATTTATCTCTTATTATACTATGTTACTTTCTAATATCCATGTATCATTGATATTTTTTTCTTGTCATACCTTCTTACTATTTATTATTATTTTTGTTTTCAATTCTTTTAATATTTTTTTATATCATCAATAATAATAATTTTGTAAAACTATTCATAAATTTTGTTTTCAATATTAGATTGGCTCAAAATCTTTTTGATGCATTAAAATTAAACTAAAAAAACTCCCCATTAACAATAAAAAAAATGTAATTATGACAAAAAATAAAATAAAAAATGTAATAACGATATGAAAAGAAAAAAAGAAACTTTAGCAAAGCAAAATAATTGAAATTGGAAGATTCTCCATTGAACATTCTTTCTTTCTTCCTCCCTGGAAGAAAAAGAAAAAAACATCACAGTAAAACTCAGATCTAAAATCAACAAAACCTCTTCTCTCTTCCATTCCGTTCACATTCACCGGCGAAGCAGAGAAGAGTTTCAGAAATGTCGAGCGACAGCGATGAAGACGAGCTTCTCCAGATGGCGTTAAAGGAACAATCACAACGAGATCTCAACTACGGAAAATCCTCTTCCAATCCTCGAAAACCCGTCGCTAACTACGTTCAACCGCCGTCTTCTCAACCGAAACGGTCAGCGCCTCCGGCCACCGCGAAACCTCAAACGAAAGGGAGAGTTGTTGATGATGACGATGATTCCGAAGTGGAGATGCTTAGTATTTCTAGCGGTGATGAGGATAATGTTAAAGATCAGGTTACGTCGTCGAAGAATCGAGGGAGTGGAAGAACGCCGGCGAGGGAGGAGGATCGGACTTGGGATGGTGAGGAACCTAGTCGTTGGAAGCATGTTGATGAAGCTGAGGTGTGTTGTTATTGCTACTGATTAGGGTTTCTTCACCATGTTCGCTTCAATTTCTATATCCTATTTGTTTTCTTCGTTTAATTGCTGAAATATTTAGTGAATAGAATGTTTAATTGATGTATATAATACTTAGTTTGGGGTTTTCATTTTACCGATACTCTGCCGAATATGTATGTTAGAATATATAGTAGTTTGTTATTTACGTAGCTATTAAGAACTGACACAAACACCGAACACTTACACACGTTGAGACCAGTAATCATTTGTGAAAATGGCATGGTTGAATGTGATCACGTGCTTGGTGTCGGACACTGACACGTCTGATACATTGACACAAGTAATAATTGGTAAAAATAGCATAATTGAATGTGATCACATGTTTTGGTGTCAAACACTGACACATGCTGGACACGGACACACCTTCGATTAGAAGTGTCTGTGCTGCAGAGTTATGTACTATCTTAGAATATCTTGTATTGTAGTTTCCAAATGTTGTTTGTTTTTCTATGAATTTTGATTGATTGGATGTTGCTGTGAATGATTGCCTGCATCTTCCTCTCTGTGCCTCTTTGGCAGTGTCAATTCCTCATTGGTTGTGCATTATTTGGGTTTTTTGACCGAGTTATCTTTCTAGCATTGTTCAATTCATGCTTCTAGTGTTTCCAAGCTGTTTTTTCCAGCCGTAGTTTTGGAGTTCCCATTAGTCTTCAACAAACGAGCTTAAAGTTTAGGAAGTTTTAGCTTGAGAGGAAATTTTAGAGTATCTTTTAATGTTTTAAAATATCTTTTAGAACCATTTAGTCCTTTGGACATGCTTCCAGACTTTATTATGTTTCTATATTTGTTTCCTTATTTGATTAGCATTAGCAGTAGTGAAGGCTTGTTGCAGCAGTTGAAATTGTTACGATGTGACCATGGACTACTGGTTTGAACCATGAAATAAGCCTTTTGCAAACCGAAAATAATGTTGCCATGAACCCTTGAACATAGCCGGAGCTTTATAGCATCATTTTTTAGAAGGTCTCATTGCAATGGCGAGCTTGGGCTTGTACTAGTATGATTGATATAATTCCCAGTATAAATGATGGATGGTGCTTTTAATTTAGGCATACCAAATCAATATAATCTTATATTATTCTTTAGTATTTTATTCCATGCAAACCCAAACCCTATAATTTCAATAGGATGTAATGCTATGTTCTGGAAGTATTAACGTTTACTTTTCTCTAAATATATTTTTTTGAAAATTATTCCAAATGCATGAAATGCTAATTGATTTTTAGTCTTGGACATCCAGTAACCATATAATGTCATAGTTCTAAAACTAAATTGAAGAACAGTTAATAGTGGTTAAGTATTGTATTTTAGTTTTATTAAAGAATAAGTATTACTGTTTCAATATTAAGGAACTAGTCTTTATTAATTTCATTCTTTCTTGTTCTTTAACGACTATTTTAATATTGTATTTTATTTTTTTTGCATTTTGCTATTTTCCATCCATTCAAATTAAAACTCGTTGATTTTAATTTTTGTATTGATAACAATCCTGTGGGAAAAAGAAAAACCTGTTGAGTGCTGTTAAAGAGTCCCATATTGGATGAGAGATGGCCTGAACAAGTGTTTACAAGTGGGGGCAGTCCTCACCTCACAAGCCGGTTTTGTAAGGATGAGTTAGACCCAAATAAGCAAGTACTATTAATATCCCAATGACTTTGGGCTGACTAATTAGCAACATCTTAGATCCTGATACTATCCTCATCCTAACTAGGGTGAAATTTTACCGAATAAGTTCTACAAGGCTGTCTACTTGTATTGAGTGGAAAGCAATTCGATTTATTGGCATCTCATATTTCTGCAATATATTTGATTTTTCATTTCTGTCTGTCATTCCTTTTTCTTCTTGTCCTTGCTTGTTCATTTTCATTTTTTAATATACTATGAGCACTCTTGGAATCTAGGATGGAAATGAATCTTGAGCATCCCCCTTTTCATATGCTACATTAGGCATGCTCTAAAATTTGGATCAGGCCTATCTCAAGTCTTAACCCCAAGCTATACCCAGAGGTGAGGATTGTCCAAGCATTTTGAGAACTACTTTGACCATATCTATAGTCAATGTTGAATCTGAACTCATTCTCTCATGCCCAAGAGGCATTTGGAGCATGGACAAATGCGGGCTGTAATAACAACACCCCCTCATGCCTAGGACTTATAGCGTTGACAAATACAGGCCTGATAACACATCTAGATACTATCTTAAAAATTGGTTAAGTCTAATTCAACCCTAAAAGCTAGCTCAAAGAGGTGAGGATTGCCCAAAGCCTTGTAAGGAGTACTTCAGCGATATCTCTAGTCGATGTGGGAAGTCAACTCATGCTATTTATGCTTTACATAGTTTTGTCAGTACTTGTTTTTAAGGGTTCTTTTGCTTGAAGGATTAAAAATATCAGTGCTTTATTCATATTAGTTTTCTTCCATTAGAATATTACGCATATTAAATGAAAGTACTTATCGAATTCTGTTTAATTTAATGTAGTTGGGCTTCTTTGACAGCTTGCTCGTAGGGTTCGTGAAATGAGGGAAACAAGGACGGCACCTGTGGCTCAAAAATTTATAGCTCCAAAATTTGAAAGAAAAAGTTCTGCATTGGCTAAAAAGGGGCTTACCTACTTACAGTCATTCCCTCGTGGCATGGAATGTGTTGATCCACTAGGTTTGGGGTAAAGTTCCTTTCTATGCTTGTCTTTCATTGCGTTTGCCATGTTCCTCTTTTTTCTTTTGGCTTATAGCTGGCATCATTTCCACATTCCTTCAGTTTTCTTCCAGGGATTAATCCTGGTGGTTTATTGGTATTTGACAGGATCATAGACAACAGAACACTGAAGTTGATCACCGAGTCTTCAGATAGTTCTCCTAAGACTGACAAGGATGCTGATAGCAGCCTACGTGGTAACTATTTTTTGTTAATTATTATGTAGTATATTTACATTTTAAAGTCAGTTTCTTTATGGTGCTTGTATTTTACAACAACAACAACAACCAAGCCTTATCCCACTAAGTGGGGTCGGCTACATGGATCAAATTACACTACAAGCTACTTGTATTTTACAATGCAATAATAATATAGTTTCGGCAAATCATGTATTTTGTGACAAGATTTGATTAAGAGAAATAAATGCCTAGGAAGCACTCTTACAGTTAACTATGACAGATATGAGGTATTGTTCTGCATTTAATATAAATGAAAATTCTTTGTACCTTAGTGTTTGTGAAATTGAGTGAAGGTTCTGTTTTTGGAAGGTTAACTGTACCTGCAGAAAGTTATGCTAGAATTGAATTAGAATGTGAAAAATTATTGGTAACCGGCTTTACCTGTACAAAATTGAGTCTTCTAAATAGGATGTTTAATTATTTGAAATCGGAGTTCAAAAGACAAAGATAGTGGAGGAAAAACACCATAGGCTTCACACCTAGGGTTCTCAGGTTCAGGCATTATTTATTGCTGAAAGTGGAATAAAAAAATATGACGACTAGGGTCTCTAACATCTGATTCTTTAATTACTGATTATGTCACTTAAATAACAGTGTAGGTCAGAACTTGGGGGCTAACGAGTCCACAACTCAGGACTCAATCTAACAATTAACCTACAATACACGTGTGCAAAACCCAACATCTGGGATAAATTAAGGAAGTGGTCACAAAACTGAAGGCCATTAACAGATATAAATAACCCCTTTCCTTAATTACAATTTCATGGGATAAGATTATGTTTATGGTTTCTCTCTGGTGTTTTGCTCATGGCTGGTTCAAGAGAGTTCTATTTCAGCGTGTGGGAAATTTTGTTCATGCAGCAAATAACTATTAGTATTTCCTAGATTGGTTGGAAAACAAGTGTCACCTTTATCATTGTTATTATTATTTAAGCTCTTCTGGTTTGCATGTATGTGCTTCTACCCAAGTGTTGATGATGATATGACAGTTTCTTTGGTGCAACTATACAGAGAAATTGCTGTATTTTTCGGAGAACTTTGATGCAAAATTGTTCTTATCACGGATACACTGCAATACAAGTGCTGCCGACCTGGAGGCTGGTGCGCTGGCTTTGAAAACCGATTATAAAAGTCGTACTGAGCAGAGAAAGCAGTTGGTTAAGGACAACTTTGACTGTTTTGTCTCTTGTAAAACCACAATCGACGGTATGGACTTGATTTTTGCATGCATTCATACCCTAGTTTAACTATACAGAAGTAGTCTTTTATTCTTGGGTGACTGTCGTTAAGTGTCATGCCCAAGTTCACACTCTCTTTCTCATTAGTTTTCCCTGCATTTAGGCAAACAATTTAAGATCAACGGTGCCTTCGCCTCCTTTATTTTAATGTGAAGCTCTTCTTTCTTAATTTACAGATATTGAGTCAAAGTTAAGACGAATTGAGGATGACCCTGAAGGGTCTGGGACTTCCCATTTGTTTAATATTATTCAAGGAGTTAGTTCGCAGGCTAATCGTGCCTTGAAGCCTTTATTCGAGCGCCAGGTGGGTGAATTCTGAAGTCTAGATTTTCTTGTGACTTTTATTCTAGATTTTGGAACATGTTTATTCATGGCTTCTTATGAGTTCTGTAGGCTCAAGCAGAAAAAATTAGGACTGTCCAAGGAATGCTACAGAGGTTCCGTACACTTTTCAACCTACCAAGTACTATCCGTGGCAGCATTAGCAAGGGTGAATATGATTTGGCTGTCAGGGAGTACAAGAAGGCCAAGTCAATTGCTCTTCCCTCTCATGTATAAACCTATTGTATTCATTTCGATCTTTCTTTAGGTTTCTATTGTATCATTGTTAAAACAAGTTTATCTGAGAGGTTTTTTGAAATTCTAGTATACATGCTCCTGAATTTTTGTTCTCAAGATTCACCGATACAAGAATGATTCCATTTAAGCATATATTAGGGTACATAATGTTTGTGGATTTTCTCTGGTTATTGTTCCAATTTACTCTGTCACATGCTTTTACTTATTAAAACTAATTCTTGTTGTATTTCTTTAGATTCAGGTCGGTATCCTGAAACGTGTTCTTGAAGAGGTCGAAAAAGTAATGAACGAGTTCAAGTCTATGCTTTTCATGTCTATGGAAGATCCGAACATAGATATAACAAATGTGAGTTATCAATCTCTTAAGTTTGCTAGTCATGTTGGACAGGAATTACTTGTATTATGTTGTATCTTTGCTTGTTGGGACCAGTGATGCTACTATGTACTAATGCATAATAATGCATGAGAACTGTCACTTCAGCTGTAAGCAGTTATACTTTTAAATGATTTTTTTTCCTTTCTGTTTGATGGGTTGAAAAGAAAGGCATAAATGAGGGGAAGTGATGTGGTTGTAGTTGTTTTTTGCTTGAAACTTTACCCTTTTATCCCCCTTGTTCTGTTTTAGCATGAAATTTATACAGTTCATTGAAGTAGATGATCTGGACACACGACTGTTTTATCCCCCTCACTCTGCTTTGGCATAGGTGAATATCTACATATGAATCAATATTGAAACCTACGTGTTACATTAGTTCTTATCAATATAGTAACGTGACATTGTGGTGTTCTGGAGAACATAGGAGATAATTTATGAATGTCACTAGTAAAACTTACACTGACAGCAACATGGACATGCGATATTTTTTTATATGTTGATGATATGGTGATCAAGTTAAAGATTTATTGCATTGGTCTTGGTGTTCTTCTGCACGAGGGTGAATCTAATACTTTTTTGTTCTTCATGTAGCTTGAGAATACAGTGAGGTTATTGTTGGATTTGGAGCCAGAGTCAGACCCAGTATGGCATTATTTGAATATACAGGTTGGAAAATCCTATGCATGTCATGTTTTTAAGTACTTGTAATTTCGCTTTCATATTTACTGTTAGAGTTGTTTGACTGTATAGTGTATACCAAAAAGTATCAGAGTAAGGAAAAAAATGCCATTTACTGTTAAGAGTTATTTGCTGTTTGTGCTGTTTTAGACCTTTGTAAAGACTAAGAACCATGTTAATTTGTACCTTCTTCCCTTTTAATCTTTAATTTTTATATTTTTTGGTACAACTCTCCATTAATTATTTCTTAACTTTTTAGTTACTTGCCCTTTAAGCATCAAATTTTTAGAGTGTCATTTTTGCATTCCATGGGATAGCCAAATTGTTGAATCCACTGGCTGTTGTTTTCTTCACAGAATCAGAGAATACGTGGCTTACTTGAGCAGTGTACGTTAGACCACGAGGCTAGAATGGAAAATTTGCGTAACGAGTTGCATGAAAAGACTCTTTCTGATGCCAGATGGAAACAGATTCAAGAAGAATTGAGTGAATCTGTAGGTGCAAAATGGTTTTAAGCTATATTGAAAAATGTTCAATTTTTTCTTTTTAATATCCTTTCTATAACTATTGTCAGTCAGATATCAACAACTCCTATCCTGCGGTCCAGTCTCATTCAGTAGATCTAACTGGTGAAGAGGTGGATGGTCTAAGAGGAAGGTATATCCGTAGATTGACCGCTGTAATCATCCATCATATACCAGCCTTCTGGAAGGTTGCACTCTCCGTTTTCAGTGGAAAGTTTGCTAAGGTATTGCAAACAACTTTTAATTCGGTGTATGTCTATGCGCATTAGTCATTTATAACATTTTATTTTGATTCTGATTTAAGGCATGATTTAATGTTTTCAACTTCTCCTCTCCCTTGCCTCTTCAAAAAAAACTTCTCCTCTCCCTTAAAATAAATAAATTATCTTCCTCTGCTATCTTGACTCAATTGGATTCTTCTGGAAACACATTTAGCTTCTTGTTTTTGTATCTTACCATTCTATATTTCTTATTTCAACATTGTTTATTTACTTGAATTTTTTATATATATATATTGTTCATTCTTTTTCTTGTCCAGTCTTCTCAAGTTCCCACAGATTCAAATTCCAATAGTTCTGCAAATAAAGTTGAAGAAAAAGCTGGAGATGGAAAATACTCAAGTCATTCCCTTGATGAAGTTTCCGCAATGATATGCAGCACAATATCACTGTATGGAGTCAAGGTAATTGTGTTTATATGCCCCTTTTTACTGGTGTAAAAATATGTTTGGGTTAAATATGTTTTTGGTCCCTATAAATATCTCAAATTTCATTTTCTAGTCCCTGTACCCACTTTTTAGTCCATACAAATTACAAAACAGCATACTTTTAGTCCCTTTATGGACTAAAAACATTTAATTTTGTATTTTTCAGGGCTAAAAAGTGGGTACATGGACTAAAACCAAGATTTGAGATATTATAGGGACCAAAAACATATTTAACCCAATATATTTTTCCGACATTGCAGTCTCTTTATAGTGATCGTCATGGCTCTTTATTTTTTTTATATTATAGCACTGTATTTTGGCTTTTTATTTTAGGTTAAATATATTTTGTCCCCAAAACTATGGCTTTTTGTATATATATATCCCCAATTTAAACTTCTACATTTTATTTCTTAAAAGTTTAAATTTCACGTGCTTTTAGTTATTCAAAAGGACTAAAAGCGCACTATTTTTGGATATCATGTGAATTTGGAGATTTTTTTTGGGGCAGAATTGTTTGTTGAGTTTCGCGTTTAATCTATCTGAACTTTAGTCTTGACTATTGAAGCAATTAATGTATTTGACTTGACATTAAAATTGAACAAATGCAATTTTACACAAACATATTGTCCAGAGCCTAACAATTTTTTTTGCAAGTGCTATTAGTCGTGTTAGTCTTCTAAATTTAACCAAGATAACTAGTTTATTCAGACTAGTTTTTCCAGCATTATCTCCCTGCCTCTGGGTCCCACTCTATCACTCCTAGTTGTTATACTTGGAAGATCATGGGAATGCCTACATGGTATATGCTAATCCAGTTTTTTTTTCTTGACGCGACTATTCCAGTTATTTAGGGAAGTGTTTATTGCAAATGATTGATCTCTCAAACAGACAGGAATATGGTTTTCTCCTTTTTCCTATTGGTTTTGAATGCATTGCTATATGCCAAATCCTAATCGAGTAATTTAGGAAAGCATTTATTGCAACATGGTTGATTTGACAAATAGAAAGTAGTTCATGTTTTGCCTACAAATCCTGATAATCTGCCATTTGTGCAGGTTACTAACATATTTCATGATCTAGAGGAATCAAATGTCCTCCGGTCCTACATGAGTGACGCCATTGAAGATATATCTAAAGCATGTGCAGCTTTGGAAATGAAGGAAGCAGCTCCTCCGGTTGCAGGTATCAGTTATCTGAATCTGAAAGTTATTGTGATCTGTTAATATTCTGAGTGTTTGTCTTTCTTTTTGTTCTAGTTGCTGCTTTGCGAACACTGCAACCAGAGATTATAAGGATTTATGTTCTAAGGCTTTGCTCTTGGATGCGAGCATCAGTTGAAGAGGTGTCGAAGGATGTGTCATGGGTTATTGTTTCAATTCTTGAAAGGAACAAATCCCCATATGCAATCTCTTACCTGCCTTTAACATTCCGCTCAGCTGTATCTTCAGCAATGGATCAGATCAATCTGTAAGTTTAAATATTATCATATAGGATTTGATATGATTTTCGCTCAATGAAAGTTAAATGAATTTTATAATTAACAATTATATATTCATATTCAAAACCTGGCTGTCCCTGTGAGCTTAGCTCAGTTGGTAAGGACGATGCATAATATATGCAAAGTCCGGGGTTCGAACCCCAGACACTACCAAAAAAAAAACCTGGCTCATGATCATGTCACCTCTTAATATGTTAATGCTCCATATGTCTGGTCATTAATTAGTTATTACAGTTTGTACTTGGGGAATACAAAAAGCCATAGAGTTCCTGTGACCTCAAACTTTGGATATTCACAATTTTGGGCAGAGGAATCTTGGATTTAGTCATTTAGATTTATTAAAAGATCATATTTTCTAAAAGCTGAGTTTTTAGGATGTGGGCCAATAATGGTTTCATACATCAAACAAGTTGTTTCACACGATGACATTTAGGCTTGAAAGATGAACATTCACAGGCCCCCCTCTGTTTAAGTTGACTAAATCATGAAGAATCCGGGTGGCAAGAATAGAACTCCCAACTACTTTTGCATGGAGGTTTTGGCACCATATCGAAGACCCGGAAACTAACATTTTTAAGAAATCCTTTTCAGTACATATTTGGCAGCATGCTTCAAATTTTCTTCGAAGTTTACCTCTTACTGTCTGATATTTATTGTCCCTATACTATCCTTGCTGTGAAGTTTAAAATTTCTCCGTATGTCAGTGTGATGTTTACAATCTGTGTCAGTCATTATCGTAATGCGATTAATAGGAAAAAAAACAATAAAAATCCCGCCCCCCGCAATACACTTGTCTTGGTATGTGTTATATATCTAAAAATCGGTATTAATATTTTAACAATGATCCCTTCAGGATGCTTCGGTCCTTGAGGAGTGAGGCAACAAAATCAGAAGATACATTTATCCAACTTCAAGAAATTCAAGAATCTGTCAGACTTGCATTTTTAAACTGTTTCCTGGATTTTGCTGGTATGTTGAATTTGTTAGCTCTATCTTTGATCCTATCCATATTTTTCTAGATAAATAAATAAAGTGAAATAAAAGCAAGATGCTGAAAGAACAAAATAGTGTTGGAGCACTTGAATTTCTAGTTACAAAATTTGCTTCTTCGGTTGACTGTCAGGTAATTTAGAGCGTATTGGAATTGAACTTGGTCAACATAGCTCACACAGAGAAGGTTCCCATTTCCCTAATGGATATACACTTGTAGAAGAAAATGCACCTTCTGATCTTGGAGGAGGCGTTACTGATCCCCATCAACAGTTATTGATTGTACTAAGCAATATTGGATATTGCAAAGATGAACTTTCTTATGAGTTGTATGACAAATACCGACATATCTGGCAGCACTCCAGGTACGTTTTTAAAATATATATTTATGTTGTGGAGCCCGTATTATATTTTCCTTTTTAAGGGTATATCTGTGTTGAGATATTTAAAATATTTTGTTGCAAATAACGTGATAGATATAAAGCTTATTTTAATCCAATATTATCTATATTCTTAGAATTTGGATTTGGTTCTAACTCAACCCCTAAAGCTAGCCAATGGAGGCAGGGGTTGCCCTTTGTTTATAACCACTTTTCATGCCATATGACTATCCAATACGAGACTCAATACACATCCTTCACGACGATGACTGGAGATATGGAGTGTTATTCAGGTGGCTTAATAATGGGTGGGTCAACAAATTTAAGATAGACTCTGATACTGTCTTAGAATTTAGGTTTGGGACTAACTCAACTCTAAAAGCTAGCTAATGGCGTGAGGTTACCTCACACTTTTAACCACTATTTCAGGATATATCACTATTCAATGTGGGACTCTCGGAGTATCAACACACCACCTCTCGCCTAGGACTGAACATCTGGAACGTGACTAAGTGGTCAATAAGGGTGGCCAAACGGATCTGAATGGGTTGTGATATCATATTAGAATTTTCGTTTGGGCCTAACTCAACCCCAAAAGCTAGCTCCCATGCATGAGAGTTGTTGCCACTCATAACCCACTATTTAAGTAATATCATTATCCAATATGGGACTCACAACACCTATCATCAAAGGATTTGGTTGTGCATATTTTATTATAAATAAACACACTCATACACAATTTCTCAAGTCATCTACAACCAATTTCAGATCTTTCCAAATTCAAATTGGCACTAGAGTCTATTCTTGATCCATTATAGGGCCAAGATCTCTGTTCTTCCATCCACATTTGTCCAAACTATAGATGTCTGGGCCTTTGAGGGTGTTTATTGAAATCTTTGTTATTCCATTCACATTAGTCCATGCTTCAATTGTCTAGTCCCGAGTGTTAGGGGATGTGTTGAGTGTTCCACATCTACTAGTGAATAGTGATATGTCCTATGTAGGGCTTATAAGACTTGGGCAATTCTCATCTTACAAGTTGATTTTGAGAAGCCGAGTTAACATAAATAAGGGTTAGTGCTGAGTCTTTTGTATATTTGGGAATGATTTATCTCTATAAAATTGATATTGCCGAGAGTGTTTCTCTCGAGCAATCCAAATAATTCAAGTTCAGTAATTTTTTAACTGATCAAATTTATCCTCTTCTATTGTTGCCTATGTGCCTGACTTCAAAATATTTTAACCTACTAAGTAGGCTGAAATATTTGAATGAAAACACACACACACACATATATCACTATATTATATCTTTTCTGGAAATACTTTAGCCTACTTTCTATTTACTAGAACATTCTGATTCTTGGGAACCTTTAATTCAGGGGGAAGGATGAAGGAAACAGTGATGTACAAGATCTTGTAATTTGTTTCTCCGGGCTCGAAGAGAAGGTCCTTGAACAATATACTTTTGCAAAGGTAATGAGAAAAATGTTGTTCCCATACCTTTAACTGGGAAAGAAGTAGATGATATAGAAGCTATTATAAGAGCATCTTATCACTTTTTTGTTTGTTAATACCATTGTAATTATTAATTTTTCGGAAAGAAGCATTTCATAATTATATGGAATGACTTCTATAGTTAACAATTCTCATGACCGGTGTATAGACAAACAGTCAGTTGGAATAATAGGCATTGTCTTTTACTCCTTAAATATCAAGGTGTTGCATTATTCTACAGAAAACAATGTAAGGTTTTGTATAGTGATGGATAATAGTCACAAGCTTCTCTGATACATATTACTTTTTTATATTGGGTCTAACTCATCCTTATAAAACCGAATTTAAGGCCTTATCTCTATTCTATGTTGGACTTGGATTTTTACCAGTAGTCTCCATAACCTATTTGAATTCAGACTAACAGTGCTCCATAATTAAAAAAAAGGGTTTATTATGAAGCAGGAAGGACAATGGTTGTGAATTAGTAATAAGTATACATTTCTTGTTCAAAAACTGCTCTGCAACGAGTTCAATACATTGACACTATCTTGTGTTCTCATCAGGCAACCTTGATCAGATCTGCTGCAACGAGCTATCTGTTGAATTCTGGCATTCAATGGGGTGCAGCACCCGCAGTTAAAGTGAGGACCTAGCAACAATAGTGTTTATTGTAAATTTGACTTTTTTTATTTGTTTCCGACTAAAATGATTTTTGCTTTGATTTTGGAAAATCATGTTTTAATATGAAATTCTCTTTTATCGTGGTTTCTTTTAGGGTGTCCGCGATGCAGCAGTAGAGTTGCTGCACACTTTGGTAGCCGTTCATGCAGAGGTAATAATTGCATGTGATAAGGGATTCAAATCCCACATTTTTTTTAAGATGCAAAAAATAATTTTTATTTGAAGGAAGAAGATATATAAAGCATTAGACTTGGTGATAAGATATCATCATAGAAATGTTACAAAACCTAGCGAAGGATTTTTTTTATATCTGCCATGAGATTTTTTTTCAAGCCATACGTCATGAACAGAACTCCTCAAAGCCATGAAAATGCTGGTGTATCAAAAGTAAATCTTGTAATCGGATGTTTCTGTTAAAGGCCTGAACATTCTTCTCCAACCATGGACACCGAAAGACTAGCATCCTATGAAGCACATACACTCTTTGGATTAGGCGTGTGCAGGTGTCGGACATGTGTCGTGTCTGACACCGACACATAATCACATTGAACTATGTGATTTTCTCAAATTACTAGCGGTGTCGGCGTGCCATGTCTGTGTCCGTATCCGTGCTTCATAGCAGGCATCAGATAACACTGCCTCATTATGCTTCTTACTCTGGACAAGACCTAAAAGGAAATGCTCCAAGTTGGTTACCTGCCTGAGTTTTATTTGATTTACCAAAAACTTTCTTCTAGTTACAGCTAGATGCTGCTCCGTGTAGAAAAACATGGTACTTGTTTGAAATAGATTAGTGGATCTACATACACATCAGGTCTACTGTCCTGGAGAAGGATTTGACTTCAGAATATGTCAAATGTATTTTGAAGAAGGAATATTGTATTCAGATTAGCTTTATCGTCTTCATATACCTTTTTTATGGGCCTTGTGTTAATGGTATTATATTTCTGTTCGCATTGGTATTGAGGCCATATACACAGAAATCTTTGAGTGAAATAACCTGAATGTTATGTTTTGATTTTGAGTGTTTTAATCACAAGAAGATCCTCGCTAAACTTGGCTCTTTAAATAAGTTTAATAAATATCTGATCAGCACGAATTAAGAAAATAATTCTTTTCAATATATTTGCTCAATTGTAGTCAGCTGATGTGAACTGTTGTCATAGGTTTTTGCTGGTGCTAAACCTCTCTTGGATAAAACACTTGGCATTCTCGTGGAAGGCTTGATTGACACATTCATCAGCATTTTTCACGAAAATGAAAGTACAGATCTTAGATCACTGGATACAAATGGGTTCTGTCAACTCATGCTTGAGGTATGTTCTATTACTGTGACATGTTAAGGCTGATGCAATAATTGATATGCCATACGAAGCCCTCTACATTTTAGAATGTTCAAGCTTCTGCAAAAAATAAAATCTCTAATTTTTTTGATATAGTGCTTTGAATAGGTTCCGTAAAAATAAATTTTTGCAATTGTAGCCAAATGTATGCGTTCTATGAAATCTCTCAAGTCTTGGCATTAAATGCCTTTGTACACAACCTTGCAATCACTATTTTTTTTAAGTTTAAGAAAACGAACCCGTGTTGTTTGTCACTTGACAAGCTCTCTCCCTTTTCTCAGTAATCCAAAGCAGGAATGCAACTTCTATAATGCATTTGTAGCTATACTCAACTCAACTTTAAAAAATGCTTTTGCCTGGGCAAAGGATAAAGATTTTTCACACCTACTTGGGGTGTGTACCACCCCATCGGGGAGGAAATAATATGCAGGGAGGAGGGATACGTGATATGTGATGTATTGGGAAAGGAAGAGATAGAGAAAAATGAGGTGAAAAAAAGTGGAAGGGGAGAAAGTGCACAGATATATTATTCTTCTGCAACACTGGTGCTCTCCAGTCACAGTTGGAAGAATTAGAGAACGCCTATTCTACCCTAGGATGTGGGCAGTGACAGGGTGTTTACGTCGAATATGATTGGGTTGACCTGAAGTATAAATGATTTTTTTTATCATATAGCTACGTTCAAACGGAGAAAGTTCTTACAACTTGTAAATAAATCTTATAAACTAGAATTTCTCTTGATATAGGAGGCATTTTCTACTCCACTGTAATTTTACAACATTGCTATAATAAAATAACAATAATAATATATCACTGTAATTTTGTTTTCAAAAAACGAAAATATGTGATAATTTAAGTATGGCTACATAAAAGGACAATCAAACCTTCATGTGGTGGATGAAGAAACAAATAAAAACACTAACTAGAAGAGTAAAATAAAACCCCATATTATGATTATATGTATATATAGGATAGGATGGGTATTCCCAAATGCTTCGCTAGCTAGATACTGGGTCATAAATCAGACTCAACCTGCTATATAGCTCAGGTTGGGTCACCGGGTCAGGATGGATATGAACACCCAGAGATGTGGAATTATTTAGGAACCAATAAAATGTTTTCTAAACATTATTTTAAATTTGCAAAAACACGAGGTGCTTATATCATTATTTCATGGCCTTTACCTGCAGCATTAGATTTTTTCTCTCTTGATTAACTAACATGATCCCTGCAGCTTGAGTACTTCGAGACGGTATTAAACCCATATTTCACATCCGATGCAAGAGATTCCTTGAAGTCTTTGCAAGGACTACTTTTGGAAAAAGCCACTGAGAGTGTGATTGAGGCTGTCGACAATCCAGGACATAATCGTCGGGCAACTCGCGGTAGTGAAGATGCACTTGCAGATGATAAACAAGGAACAACTGTGTCACCAGACGAGTTAATTGTAAGCAACCGCTTAATGTAGTATTCATTTCATGTGTCTGAATTCTTAGAATGTTTATTAAATTAGTGATTATTATACTCTCGATTTGTGCTGGGGGTGATGCAACTGTTCAGACATGTATTTACATTATGAAAATGACGTTTAGTTTGACATGTTTCAGTATCATGAAAAACAGTTTAATTCTATGGAAAAGATGTATATCGGCATCTAGTAAAAGATTTATATGTTGAATTCTGCTGCTAAATTTACTACTGTCTAAAGCTGTATATTTTGTGCATTTCAGTCTCTTGCACAGCAGTACAGCTCGGAGTTCCTTCAATCAGAACTTGAGCGGACACGCATTAATACGGCATGCTTTGCAGAATCCATTCCTTTGGACTCTGTGCCAGAACTGGCCAAATCTGCCTACTCTCCCTACAAGAACTCAATGGATTCTCCAAGCAGATCATCCTCCAGAGGTACATATAATACTGGATCCTCAAATTTTTCACGGCATAGATATTGATGAATATAAACTAGCACCCCTATTCTTTTAGTTTGTTTGCCTATTATGTATTTAATGTTGTATATTTTTGTTTTTGTAGTTAATGAAAAGTTGTATTCTTTGCATTGTTGTCATTTCTTCTCTTTGTTTGTAAAGGTGGATGACAATTACCACATTTTAATAATGTTTGGACTGTATGCCACAATAAACCATAAGTGCACTCGGTTTTGTCATTCGGGTTTTAAAGGGGAATGATTTGTTCGCTGAATTTCTGTAGCCTTTGGATGTGTGCACAGTAAATGAAACGCGAATTCTATATGGAGTGAGGTTAATGAACTACGTTAGGGAATTGTCATGAACAAAACACCCACGAAGGAAAGATGCTGGTTAGAAGAAAGAATAACAAACTTAGGGAAAAAACAGGGAAGAAAATGCAACGCAAAAGAAAATATAATTATGTGACAATTGCAGCTGTTCCCTTGTTCTAAGTAAGTTATAGGGTTATGATGATTTAGGGACATGATCCCGTATTTGCTCCCTTTTCTTAACTGTATTTATGGTAACAAAGCGCCCCAACTTAATCCTTGTACTGCATTAAGACCATTGAGACATGCAATTTGGTAGGGGTGACAAAACGGGTACAACCCGCTGAGCTGGCTCGTTTAACTTGCTATTTTTGGCGGGTTGGGTTGAAGTTTTGTACTCTTCGCCTCTAGCTGGCTTTCCCTGCTTAACTCTTTGAAAAAACGGGGCAGGGACGGGGCTGACCGCCCTCCAACTCGTCACTTTTTTTTTTTAATTTTTTTTTATCAATGGATTAGACATAATATATAGTGGAGCTACAAAATAACTCATTATAATCCAAATTTATCTCATAAAGCTTGTGTTTTACCCCAAATTTATTTGTTGTTAATATTGTTTTAACAAAAAAATTGCTACAAAGATGCATTAAAAAATATTTGTTTTGTTTGATGGACTGGTCCGCCAACTTGTCAATCTGCCATTAAGTGGGGTTGGGTGAAATTTTGGACTCGGTCATCTAAATTGTAAGTGGGGTGACCTGCTTTGCAATCCCTAAAATTTGGCTAATAACTCACTAGTTTGACGTTGACTGAGTCGATGGCTGATTTGAATTTGATTATAGTGTAGAAAACTATCAAGATGAAGAGAAAAGTAAGAAGTGTACAGAATACGTAGGTCATTTGTCCTTGGTGAAAAATTAAGCATCGATGACACGGCACTTTCAAATGTCCTGGCAATGCCATTCGACCATTGACTTTGTTTTTAAATCTTCATAAAAAGATAACCCATAGTTAAGGAACCAAAACCCAAAATGAAAACTAGGAAAGCCTATCATCTTCTATATCTTGAAATCACTTTCATCTTCATCCCAGAAGATCTAAATTCAAACTCTCACCTCCTTTCTTCTCGTCCTCATTGGTCATCCTTCCCCTACCCCCCATCTCTTACTCACCTTCAACTGCCCTAACTTTCACCTAGGAGAATGGCCAAGAAAAAGAAGTCAAATTCATTACAATGAAATGATTAAAAGTCTAACAAGTAACCCCAAAATTCCATTTTAATGAACAAAAAGAAACACGTTAATCCTTCTCCTATCAAGCATGAAATCCATTACAAGTAACTTAGTAATCGAAAGTTCAAAACAAGCAGCTTAGAATTCGAATTGGGACTACTATCTAAAATAAATATCCTTTATCACATTAAACAAAATCATGGTTTTCGTGGACTTCCGACAACATTATAATGACCCCTTCAGGCACTTTCTTTAGTGATAGCCTCAAAATTTTCATTCTTTCCAATGTCCCCTCTATTTGCAACGTCCTCCCTCCGTTCTAAAATGTAAGCAAAAATTAGTCAATGTAAATTGATATATCTGTTACAAATTTTGAATCAAATACATTAATTTTTGTTGACCAATTTTTGCTTACATTTTGGAATTGAGGGAATAGTCTAAAAAATTCAGAGGGAAATCAAGCATGATAACATGATCTACATCCAATTCTAGACACTTAGCAGCCACGTCAAAGCAAACCTCCATTAGATCAATCACCTAAAATAAAGCATGACATGCGGTACTTCCTCTAGTCTTAAATATAAGCAAAAGTTAAAATATATTTGGCTTAAATTTAAATCAAAATCATTTTGACTTTTGCTTGTATAAGACATGATGGAGTATGAGCGAACCAAGTCTATTGTTGGGCTATGTCTTCGAAGTAAAATGATTTGATTTGGAGTTAATAAGCTAGGACGTTTTTGTTGGTACGTCTAAATTTTATGTTACCAATTTTAGTCTTTTTAACAGAAGTTCACATGACATATTTTAAGTGACGTTTTTTGAAGATGCGTCATTGTTAAGACCTTAAAATATCATTAACTTAATAATTTAATAATTTAATCTTTAATTTGAAGTTATAAAAAACTAGTGAAGATTTTTTTTAACAATTAAGATTAAAAATTAAATAATTAAACTAATGGTATTTTAAGTTCTTATCAATGAAACGCCACCAGAGAGATCAAAGTTTGAAAGAAATTTTTAAAAGGACTAAAAATAAAATCTGTTCTATTTACATGAACTAAATAGAAAATTTATCTTATTATTTTGTTTATTTTTGCTTCTTATATGAGTGTGCTTCTGTTTGAGCGAAATTTTTTTCTTAGTGATTTTCCAACAGATTAAAAATAAGTTAAAACAAAACAAATTTTGTTTTTTTTTTTTTTAGGGACAATTTATTTTTTTGATATATTCACATAAACGTTAATAAAACAATATATTTTAAGACTACACATGATTTCTAGATTGGAAACTTTTGTTATAGCGGTGCAAATTCACAGCAAACCAAAACCTATCCCATGTAGCTTCAAGTAAAAGCATGTTTAGTGAAGCTACTAATTTTTTAAACATGCTATCCAATTTTAAATTAGAATCATTTCTAATTATAAAATCATAGTTTATGCAAAAAAACATCTAAACATATCAAAATCAACAATTGTATATTCCAAAAACAATTTTACCCCTTTATAATCATAAAACCGAAACTTAATACTACACATGCAAAAAGCAAAGAAAAGGTTTTGGAGTGCTTCTTTTGCACGGAAAAGAAAAATAGACTGTGTATATTCAATGAACTAAATGTGAACCAAGGTGTCCCATACACAGAGTAACAGCAAAAACGGCATACTTATCCCATTAGACACTTGCTATGTCTTCAATTTCACAAACACTGCATTCTCACTAAATGCACTTTTGTTTTTCTTTCTTTAATGTTTCTTTTCGTTTTCCTTTTTGGTTCTTTAATTCATTGAACCATTTTTGTTCATCGGCACCGATGTTTTATTTAATTTTGAACAATTTTACTGCAAAATGCTAACTAGTGTCTGTACATTAGTTAAGAAAGTAAATATAGTAAAAAATTTATAGGACTTGTATATTTTAGCCATTGAAAGTGTAAAAAACACTATTTTCAATGCAAATTTTTTCTTCTATTTTCTTAACTAATGTCTCGGAAACATCAGTTAATATGACCCTTATTTATTTTACTAGCAACGAGATTTTTTTTTATTTATTTCAGCAGAAGGACCGACACTACGTGTCTGTCTATACACATTTTTTTTTTATTGTATTTCATTTTATTTATACTAGAGTTCATACGAGCATCATGTCTGTCTGCTTTTTTAATTACAATAATATATAAATTACAAAAAGTAGATTTTATAAAATTTATATTTTTATTAAAATTATTTTAATTTTAATCAAAATTATAGGTATAAATATTTTGTACTTTCATATTTTAATAAACTATGCTAATCTTTCAATGGTACCAACAATATAGCAAATATATTATAAATTCTTATCTTTTTGAATGACAACAACGATATAACATTCTTATAGACAATTTTAATTATGGGTATAATTGCAAGTGACAAAGTCAAACCAAATTCATGTATTCTCTTTATATATATACTAGCAGAAAGACGGGCACTAATGTGCGCGTCTTTCTGCTCTTTTAATGCGCTAACGCGAGTAGATTATGAACAATATTTTGTAGAAATTTTGTGTGTAAATTACAATCGACATTTTATATAAATTTTTTGATATATATAGACTATAATTATAAGTATAGATATGTGTAGCTTTAAAATGTAACAAGCTCAACAAACCATATTTATATTTTTCAATGACAACAATAATATAACAAATATAACAAAAATTCTTATCATTTTTAATAACATCAACAATATAACATTATTTGTTAAAGGGTATAATTGAAATAACAAAAAAGTCAACTCAAAATTTTCCCAAAATTCTCTATTCTATTTATATATGGTATAGATAATATAGATTTTATGTTGTTTTAGAAAGAAAATAATTTTTAATATATTTGTTATATTATTAGTAAAAGATAAACATTTTTTTTTTAGGAAAAAAGATAAACGTAGTTTGTTACTATTTAAAATTTACAAAAAGATATTGCTTATAAAAATTTCATAAGAAACATTGCTTATTACATGCGTTAGTGAAAAATAAAATAAAATTGGACTGACGTGCATATGATGCTCGTCTGAACGCTAATAATAACGAAGGAAGGAAAGGAAGAAGGAAAGAGGTGAGAGAGAGATCAGAAATGCATATGCTGCTTAACAACTAAATTCATCCAAACCGTTTGATTAGATTCAAGGGTTGAGATTTAACCCTCTCATCTTTCACAATAAAAGTTCCTCTCATTTGATACATCCTTCGTTATGATGCACAAAATTAATCCACAATACAAAAGGATCCAAATCTCCGTTTGTTAGATTTAAACTTTGGATAAATCAAATTTGAAAAAAAATAGAAGAAAAAGGAACGGCAACAGTCAAGCGAAGGCATACGAGGATGAAGTTGAATGGGTACCGAAAGATTACCTACAATTTTAAAAATTAAATACCATCGTGAAGATTGATCTAAGGGTTATTATTTAACCTTCTCATCTTTCACAATAAAAATCCTCTCATTTGATATACCATATATATAATACATGACCTTTTCAATTTCAACTTAAGTATTATATTTACAAAGGTTAATAGACCTTTACCCCCTGTAATATAGGTCATTTCCGGTTTTTCCCCTTGTAATTTTTTTTTTGATTTACCCCCTCTGTAAAATATTTTTGTTTTGATTTAACCCCCTAATAGGCCAAACAAAAACGAAAATTTCTTGAAAAAATAAAATAAAATTGGTTTTTGTTTGGCCTATTAGGGGGGTA
>Ga0315914_1002330_pt1 | contig 29130 bp, 13 predicted proteins | sample MpolenodulesMG_FD_203920 | JGI IMG/M metagenome (GOLD analysis project Ga0315914, IMG submission 203920) | Medicago polymorpha root nodule microbial communities from Los Angeles, California, United States - elongated nodules | ecosystem: Host-associated > Plants > Roots > Nodule | place: USA...
AAATAAAGTGTTTACTTTTTTTTTTAAAGATAATAAAGTGTTTACTTATCATTTCTCTCTTAATAAATATGTACTATTGCCAAAAAATATTTATGTAACCTAAGTAGGAAAAGTTATTGGTATATCAAGTGTGAAATAGAAGTCCTACATTAGATAGAAAAGTGAATGTTGAGCAATATATAAGTGAGAGAATTCGCATAGAATGTCTTAATGTTTTAGATAAAGATGTGGCATCGGATTCACCTTATGTTGATACTCTTTCATTTGAGAAGAGAGATTCATACGAAGAGAGTCATTAGCAAGAATGCCTTCATAATGTCCTTGTATGGCACCTTCAGTTCACATATGGTACTATTTCGTGTGCCTTAAAATCACATGTTTTTGCTTCATCCGCGAGGCAAGTAGATGCCAACCGCGAGGCGGTTCTAATATAATGTTGTCAATGTTTTTTCGCTTTAATAACCACTTGTTGCATGCTACAATCGCGATGTGACTTTGTCAGGGATGGAGGTGTATTATGCACGCTTCATAACCACGAGACGGTTGCCTAGACTGGGTATTTCAAGGAAACAAATTTAGAGAGAGAGAGAGAGATGAATTCTTTGGAAACTCAAAAGGCTAAAAGTTGAGAGTTTTTGGAAGAGGAATTTGGATTAAGAAACACATTTTAAACACCTTTGATAATGAGGATATATTATATAAAAAAACATATTAAAAAGTTCATTGAAATTTAGTTTTGTGTACATTTTTTAAAAATTAATAATGTATTATTTTTATTTGGATCCATTTGCCTCATTGTTTGTAAGGGTCAATATATTTGAGATTCGTGCCATTAAGATTTCAAATGACATGTCCACCCATCCATATTGAAACGATTGATGATGCTAAAACAATTTTACTCAAATTCCCTCCACTAATCTTAAATTTAAATTTGAAATCATACGTTTAGTCAAAAGATGGAATCACCGATTATGAAGCTGTTTGTGTCCTATCCATCCATAGATAGAAAGTTGCGTATGAAAAGAAAAACAAATTAGATTAGTAATTAAGTGATAGGAATTGACTTCTGTATATGTAGTATAAATTTTGAGGTATTTATTTGAACAATAATTTTTTTTATATAATTTATAGGACAACCAAATATGTATTGTAGATATTGACACAAAAATTAAAAGAATAGAACGATAAAGGATAAAAACTTAATGAGAGTATAAAAAAATTGTTCTAAAATAATTGTACAAATATCATTTTCTCTAAAATTTTACATCACTCTAAACAGTAAACAATATAAGAGTTTAATTCGATTAAACAAATAAGGTATTAGATTTATGCACAAATTCAATTAATATGTGTTTTTAAGTCTGAAGATCGACGGTCCAACGATTTGAACTATAATGAACTTAAACTCTTCATCACTTGTAAAAGTATTAGGTTTTTATAATCTCATCTATGTGATATTTATTAATTTCCAACACTTCTATGCAAGTTTAAGTGAGACTCTTCTTTTTCTTTTACCCGTTTGTGACTTAGACAATAGTCTTTCTTATGGGTTTGTCTTCAAGGGGGTTGAACCACATGACTACGCGTACTTAGAGTTTAGCACAATAACGGACTAGTTTGTAATTTTTATTTTTTTTTAAATGAGAGTAGTTTGTATTTTTAAATGCATAGACTTATGTCTAAAAGTTTGAATCAATGGACTCAAAATCTTTACCACTTATAAACACATTAGGCTCTGTTTACTAAAATAAAAAAAATTATTTTCTAAAAATATGTGTTAATTTTAATTTGTTAATATGGGGATATGAGACACTTGAATTGAACCAGTATGATGAGAGAAGATGAAATGCTAACTAGAAATAATTCTTAATTTTCAAGTTAACTCCCCCAACAAGTTCAAATACAACTCTTTTTCTTTCAACCATGTGTCTACTTCTTTTTTCATTACAGGATTGTCCTAAACATGGTCCGACGATGTGGCTACCTTTACTTAGTGGACCTGTTGATACCAGCTAAGATTATTTCACATGTTCAATTGGAATATGGTATACCGTATAGTAGTAAACTAGTTAGTGTTCTTAAGTGTAGAGGCACATAATCCAAAAATTCAAATTAGAGGACTCAAACACTCCACCACTTATAGACACCATAGCTATTCTTAATTCCACATGCATGAGACTTCTTAATTTCCAATCTAATCACTTACATCGATATGTTTTCAATATGATTAAAATTGTTAGAGTAGCCGCGGTAATTGTGATAAGTGAAATATTTGGTGTTTAGTGCAAAGAATAATACAAAGGAATGTTTCCTTTGAAATAAGAGTAATAATAGGAAGGAGAGTACATGAGAGGTTTATAATTGTTTGAAGTATTGTTCACTTAATTTTTAGTATGTACGTTAATATAAAATATTCAGTAGTTTTGTATTTTAGATATCACAACAAAAACAAATAGAGTGTAATAAAGTGAGTTTATTAATCAAAAGTTCATCTTTCATATTAGAGCTCCAATATCAATTGGTATCAGAGCTCTAATAAAATAATATAAACTTCTAATAGAATAATATAAATAGGCTTCACTAAAGTTGAACACGAAATAACGTAGGTAAAACAATAAACTTGTATGAAGAAATAAAATGTCTAAGAAAAAAGATGAACTTCCAATTAATAAACCCACTTTGTCACACTATTTGTTTTTGTTGTGATATCTAAAATACAAAACTACCGAACATTTTACAGTAACTTACATGCTAAAAATTAAGTGAACAATACTTCAAACAATTATAAATCTATCATGTACTCTCCTTCCTATTATTACTCTTATTCTAAAGTAAACATTCAATTGCATTATTCTTTACACTTTCCATCTTTAGATTATTCCATATTTACTGAACACTAAATATTTTACTTATTCTCACAAAAATTGCACATAAAATACCTAATATATATTAATCCAAGTGATAAAGAAATTGTGTTTGAGACCTCAAAATCAAATACTCCTATGAATTGAGTATTAAAGATAAGAAAGAAAGAAAAAAGTTGCAAGTGGGGAATATAAGCATATCCCACGAAGCAGATTGACATTGACCCTGTCTTAGAACTGTAAAGAATCTGAAATTTTTAAAAAGAGGGTTAAATAGAGCCTAATTATTAGTAACAAAAGTCAAAAGAGAATGCAACAGAATCCCTTTATGAAGAAAAACAGCTAAGAAGGTGTAAATCAGCTACTTGTTATTGATATTGGGTGAGAGGGTGCAACGTGTTAATAGTATGGTGCTTTTGTTGTGGGACATGGATAACATCATCCAAACACCCTTTTTTGAGAGTGAAGTGTGCATAGTTGGTGGTAGATTATGGGGGGTGCATAATTGAAACTAGAAAACAACCACTATGGCCTTCAATTTCTTTGTCTGCCTCCTCAAAAATCAAATGGTCCCACGTCAATATTAAGAATCACATGGAGAGGGAGAGAAAGATGGACATGAGTAATAACTAAATAATCAAACATCATTTGACTACATAATAGAGGCATGTTTGATCTTGGGTTGTGTCGGTCTTGTTCGTGATGCATATGGTATTTGGATTTGTGGTTTTGCAAAGTTTATTGGTGCTTGAATGCTTTTGTTGCAGAGCTTTGTGGGTTGTTTGAAGCCCTTAAAATTACTCATAATAGAGGTTTTCTTGCACTAGAGTTTTGTGTTGACTTAGAAGCGGTGGGAAAGAGCTTAAAAGGTGGTACTCGTGGCAATGTTGATTGCGAGGTCAAAGTTTGAAAGTTTTTGGAGGTGGATTAGGAGGCCAAAATTTGTCACTGAAGCTAATTGTTACGTTGATGTTCTTCTTCCTAATATGGGATGTGATGGTAACAATCATTGACAACTTTTAAGTTATGTTATTCTCAAATCAGTTAATTGATATTTATTAGATATCTAAAAGATCGCACATGATAATGCAAGCGTTTGGTATGTTAGATCGATTAACCATTTAGTTACTTCAAATGAGCTTTTTTGACGCCCAAAAGTGGTAAGAGGTTAGGGTTTGGAGACTTTTTTTTAATAAAGGTTTTGGAGACTTAAAAGGGATTAGATATATAAAGATAAAGAATATTTTGATTAAAAATAAAAGCTACTACACAAACAAATTAATTGTTTTCTTTTTCGTGAAAAAACATACCATACAGATGGGGATTTTTTTCAACAAAATAACAGTTCATTATTTTTTTTACTCAACAAAATAGTGGTTAGGGAAGACTATATCCGCACTGAATGTGGGAAAGGATAGAAATTCTAATCTTTCTCTTTCCTAAATGCACCCAAAAGAGTGAGCCAAATATTGGAAGATTTTTTCTTAATTAAACAAATGTAAGATATATAACTCGTAGGAAGAGCAAGTTTTACTTTGACACAAATACACCTAAAAAACGTTTAGGCACACTCACATAAATATAAAAAAATAAGAAAGAATTTAGTCATATTATTCAATTACTTTCTCTTTTAATTTTGACAGATAGCCACACACATTTGAATACATTGTTTGGGCAGAACGACAATTTTTTGTTGACAAAAGTGACATTAGATGTGTATGAATTGCAGGAGTACAACGACGTTATGGATATCATTTAGTAGTACTATACGAAACTCAAAACGAATTTCTTCAAAATAACCATTAAAATTGCTATAAAGATTCGTTTACTTCATTTTTAACTTTTATTTTGCATGCGGGTAGCTGAAATAAAATTTGATTCTGAATTTTCTTTTCCAAATGTGATAAAGAGAAGATGAAAACTAAGCTGAATTAAAAACATAAAATTATTTTTAACATGTATTTGAAAAAAATGGTTTCAAAAACTTTGATAACTTATTCTCAGTTGTCTACTTCGATAGTAACGGACAGAAAGTCTTGGATATTCTTCAAGCTCATTATGAAGCTTAGTAGTATTGTAGTAGGAAGTTGATCAGTCAAATTTCTCTCTAGCTATTAACAAATTAAGAGACTTCCACTTGAGTCATCCTCTTTTCCAATTAGTTGACTACACTAAGATTATGTAGGTCTTCATAGGAATGAATTGAAATTCATCGTAGTGAATCGAGATATGACTCGCATGTATTGGATCCTAATAACCATAACCAACAATGCCTTAGATTTCCCATTAAGATTTGTAATAAGAGTGTCAGGATCTTGGTTCAGATTCGAAGATCCAAAAGAAAATTGCATTTAAAAGAGCACAGGCAAAATTTACTGTCAAAATAACCAACTCTAAATCTGTGAAAATTTGTTTCTTAAATAAGCCAATAAACTAAATATCATCCGGTCAAATAAATGTTGAAGCCATAAATAAAAAATAATATCATCTCTCTAATGAATGTACATACTAAGCCAAGAGAATCACAGAAAAAGCAATAAACAATAAAACAGCAGCAAATGAGGGCATCAAAGAAGATGCTGAAGAAGGAACTATTTGGATGATAAAATTGCAAGTAGGTGTTGAAATGTTGTCTGTAGTAGGCTTAGCTAAACCTTCAAAATTGCACGCTTGACGATCCTGATTCTGCGTCTGGTAGTACATGTTGAATGCATAAGAAGCATTTCCATTAGCATCAAGGTTGTTGCAAGAAGATCCATACCCAAGTGCAGTACAATCTCCAAAGGTGCAAGCAAAGTTAATGTTATCAGCAAGTTTGCTGAGATCTTTAGCATCAGGGTTAAACATGCACCACATTGGATCAAGATACTTCACACCCTGTGCACCTATTAGAAGTTTGTTTTGAAGTTGACCCGAAAGATCCATCTGAAACTTCGGTTGTCCATCATATCGAAATATTCCCCAGTGTCTCTCAAAGTTACCTGGAGCGATGCTCTTCGCGTCCTCATCGATGAGTCCAAACAGATAAACTTCGATGAATCCGGGGCGGAGAGGAGTTCCTTTGTTCGCAGCGAGTCTAGAAAGGAGGCCGTTGTAGAATCTTATTGCATTGCCGGAATTGGCATTCTTGTCACCTTCTGTTGGCCATCCTACTTCTCCTACCAAAATTGGCGTGTCGCCGAAACCAATCGATTTGAGAGCAGAAACCAGTGTATCGAAATTTGCGTCAAAGACGTTGGTATATTGGATTCCATTGTCAGTTATTGGTTTGTCTACCCCGTCGAAGAAGGCGAAGTTGAATGGGAAATCGTCGTTCCCGTAGAGACTTAAGAAGGGGTAAATGTTGACAGTAAAAGGTGCTCCGTTCTTGTTGAGAAATTGTACCATCTGAGTCATGAGACCATTGATATCGGGCCGAAATATTCCCGCAGATGGAACTTGATTGTCCGGCGGAGACATATAGACATCTGCGTTTAAGGGTACTGTTGCCTTTACGGTGTCACCAAGACCAGCTTCATTGATGGCATTTTGAATGTTCTGCAGTGCAGGAAAGGTGATGTTCAAGAATGAATTGTTGTAAGATTTCAAAAATGGCTCATTCCCAACAGCTACATATCTGCGGAAAAAGATAGACAGAATGCACAAATTCATATTAAAATCGGTCAAAATTCGGCAAGGAAAGAAACTATACATTTCATTGACAGTACTAATGCTTCCTACTAAAGATGGCATTGATGTATTTGGGGAGCATTACAATACCACCATTTGAGAGTTTGACCAATCCAATGACAAAAACAAGGCGACAATAAACATCACAACCAACATTACAAATTATTCCCTAAAATGATTTACAAGTTTGCTTAAGAATTAACACTTAACAAAATTAGCATTTAAAGAGAAGTTGAAACAATCACTATTCAATATCTGTTCATCAAAGCTTAAGATGTGGTGTTTAATAATAAGAAGCGGCTTTTCCTTCAAAATGTTCAATAAATCCCATTAAACCTAGTGTTGTCAAAAGCGACCATAGCAGCACTACAGCATAGTGGAATTGAAAAAACTGCTAGTTTTCACAATCAGCAATTGGCAAACTGATGAAATCATGAAAAAGACACCATCAATAAAATCTCTACAAGCACCAATCTAACTCCTTTAAAATTGTTTGAACAGACTTCTCATCAACCAACTATAATACAGAAGGAAAACTGAAGAGACAAGAATGCATCACAAATTCTAATTGTAATTGTTATTCCTTGATGCAAAATTTCCCGTTACATGAACTATCAATCAATTACCTATTTTTCTCCCATATCACAAGTTCTAATTGTATTGTTATTCTTTCTTAATGCAAAAGTTCCTGTTATATGAACTCTCAACCAATTACTTATTTTTCTCCCATATACTCGCGCACACAAAAACAAAAACAAAAAATCCTTCCAAGAATATGATATATGCACATTTGACATACGAATTTAGAGAGAAACTGATACCATTTCTCTTCCCCTAAAACTGCAATCACCTCCTAGAATGGTAAAATGATTCTCATAACAGATACATTATACCTCAGCACAGAAAAAAGTTGGTACAAGGAATCAATCAAGCACCAACACCAATAAAAGAATCTAATTCTGAGGGAATCACCCATTACATAAAGCTTCCTTGATTAAAACAAGAACAACTTCAGAGCTCACTTTTTGAAAAATTATTTCCACACTTTTCCTTCTTTGATCCCAAAACTCACCATCAATCAAAATACATAATCATAATCATTACTATGAACACAAAGGGCTTAAAAATTTCAACATTTATGAAAGTAAACCCTAACAAAAAAAAAAAAAGACCTAACCATGAATCAAAAACAATATACAAGGATTAAAAGTAATAAAAATCTAACACAAAATCTTCAAAAAATTCAATACAGATAATCCATGACATAAACATCAAATGCAGATACTCAATAACATCAAAAAACTAAATCAATACAAAATCTTCAAAAAACTCAATACAAATAATCAAACACTTAAACATCAAATGCAGATCAATATCAATAACATCAAAAATCAAATCAAGTTAAAAAAAAAAAAACTCACTTGATCTTAACACCGCCATCAAAGTTATAACGAGTAACATTCTTCCTAACCCAATATTGAGCACGTTTAAAATCATTCATTTCAGCAAGTTGATTATTAGGAATAGCAACCATAACTTCAATTCCACTACCAGCCAAAGCAGTCATTGTAGTATCATCAGCATCAAAAAGCTTAACTTTTTGAATCCCATTATCCTTCAACATCTTCACAACAGTTTCTGGTGGTAACTTGTGTGTTGCTTGTGTACCCCAGTTCACACCAAGTCCTTCCACATAACAACAAAAACCACCCATTAATCCTAACATCAACAACATTGCAAAAATCCATTTTTTTCCCATTGTGAAAGCAAAATGAAGAAGTTTTTGTTGGAAAAAATGATAAAAATTGAAACTTTTTCTTGTTGTGTGAAGTTAGAGAGAGAAAGGAACGGTTTTGGAAAGTGGGTTTTGGAGATTAAGCGGAAATTTAGTGACTTTTTCACTACACACGAAACCCACGATGAATAAGACGGTGATAGTCAAGAAATGGGAATTAAATTATAAAAGGATAAAAATAAAAGGATAAAAATTAAATTAAATAAATAAAGAAACGTTTTTATTTTTTCTTTTTGACCTATAATTGGTTTGTTTGATTGCTTCTGTCAGAGAGAAACAGAGAGGGTGGGGAATTCGATTATGCCCTAAACTCAACGAATAAAAATCAAGTTTTTTTTTACTATGTCAAAAAAAAAATGAAAAAGAGAATCAATTTGTTTGAGAGAGAGAGAGAGAGAATTTAATACAATTTTGTTGTTGTGGGGTAATGTAAACCGCGGTTTTAGATAAGCAATAACGGCTACAACTAGAAAAACTCCAAAATGTGTGTTTGTATTGAAAAAAGGAAAAAATAAATGAAATGAAATGAAAGTAAAAGAAGTTTTTTTTTAAGGAGAAAGTAATAGAATTTCTATCTCCTTTCAAAATATAAATAAAAATTGGTCAATAGAAATTAATATATTTGATTTTTATTCAAAAAGAAATTAATGTATTTGATTTAAATTTGTTTAAAATATGTTAACTAATGGTGACTTATTTTTCTTATATTTTAGGACAGAATAAGTGATATTTTTGTATGAAACGGAGATCTCTAGTGCAATTGCAATTGCTGACAATAATCATATGGACAAAGTTTTCTTTCAAAATAATTATCATCATTAAATTTTGGAAGGTTTTAATTCAAACTCAAATGAAAGTGATAATAGTCCTAGTGAGCATGACTTAGTTGGTAGAGACAGATGTATAATATATGCAAGGTCTGAGGTTTAAACCCCGTCACCACAAAAAAAAAAATGAAAGTGATAATAAATCATCTTGTTAACCATTATCAAGAGACATTCGTTATAGAATCATAAATAGAAACATTATATTGAAAATATAAACTGTTACTTTCGATGATCATGTAATAACTACACAATTTTTTTATGAAAACATATTTGTTATGGGCTTAAAGAATGATCCAGTGACACTATTTAGCATTCTCTAAAACCTATAATCTAAACTCTTCAATCTAGAGCATGTTTGTTACATATAAAAAAGTGATTTTAATGTTGAATAATTTAGAATTATTTTTAAAAATATTTTATAAAAAAAAAAACATAAATAGTTGTACAAATATCATTCTCAGTTAATAAACAAGTCTTTAAATCTCATTTTCAAATTATTCTTGTTATTTTTTACTTAACTTTCAAATTTTCTTCGATGTTTTATTAATTTACGATAAAAAAAAGAGTAGTAACCGACTCATTGGGAAAAAAAATCTAGTTATCATAGACCAATATAAAAGTGATGTAAGATACTTCTAATTTTAAACAAGCCCTATTTTTGGTATAAAAAATACATTTTGAAAATAAAAATTGTAAAAAAAAATACGAGAAGTAAAATGTACTGTAGTAATTATTAGGCTTAATAGGTCATTTGGTCCCGCAATTAATTTCAAGTTTTCATTTTGGTCCCATAAGTAATAAAACTCATGTTTTGGTCCCTTAATTGTCTTCGTGTCTATTAAGTTTAACCCCAAATCTCTATGGTGGACCAACCTTAAAAGTGACCCACCATAGACCTTATTAATTTTTTTAATTTAAACCGTTTGATCTCTTTTTTAAAAAGATGAACATTGGATTATCCGTGTCTATTATAACTTACGGTGTACCAACAACAACTAATTTTTTTTCTTTCTTTCTTTATCTTCTATCTTACTAATCTTCATCATCTTCAACTCACATTCATCAATATTCATGAGAAAAACTCAACATTCATAAACAACAACTATCAACAACAACAACACATAATCTAATCATCAAAATTCATATAATTAAACAACAACAACATTCAAAATAAATAAATCAATTCTTCACCAATTCAAGAGCATTTTCATAATCCAAACAACAACAATTCTGCACCAATCCGAAGAAGAAAAAAAACAATTATACACCAATTAAAATAGAAGCTGAAAGTGACACAACACAATACAGGGTTAGAAGAGATAAAGGGTAGAGGAAGGGTGGAGTCTTGAAAATGGGTGGGATTCGACTGAATCATGAAATTGTGATGTTGGATTTGGTTAGAAGAGAAGTAGATCCATTTTTTATTTTTATTTTTAATTTGGTGATGTGGATGATGAAAGAACCCTAATTTATGGGTTTCTAAAAAAAAAAACTTGCCTTTTATACTTGCCACGTGGACAAAAATTAACGGAACTTTAATGTTTTGATGGAAGGGGTTTTTTTGACAGACGGAGGGACAATTAAGGGACAAAACCATGAGTTTTATTACTCATGGGACCAAAATATAAACTTGAAATTAATTATGGGATCAAATGACCTATTAAACCTAATTATTACTGTTTGGTTGAAGTAGAAGTGTACAATCAAGATGCAATTAACACATGTTTGCAATTCTTTACGTGGAGGGGTGGCAGCCACCGTAGAGATCATGCACTAGTGTCTATTTTGAATAAAGTAAACTAATCTATGTATAAGGAAAAATTGAATCTACGATCTTAAGGAGGAACACACATCAAAGGTTCAAGCCAACATCACTTGACCAACTTAAGTGAGTTCATGCACCATTGTCTTGCAACCATTTTGATAGTTCAGAGTGTTTTGAGTCTCTCTCACGATAATTCTAGAAAAATAACTACCCAGGGCAACAATGTTCATGGTAATAATAAGGATAAGAGAATAAAAAATTTGGGCAGTCTAACAAACCACAAAATATGAATGATTATAATGTAGAATTCACTTTAATCAAGAACAAGAAAAAATTGATAAGAATCGTGATAATGATTTAGACTTGGTTAATACTTTCTTTTGCGTAGAACATCAAAAAGAAGTAATAGTAAATTCACTTCCTTCAGGAGATCAAATCAAACAAATTTTAATTCATGAGGCTTTTGATAGTTCTATAGTCGTATCAGACGATAAACTTCAGTGTAAATATTATCCATGATATACAAGTTTACGTCTCATAAGTTATGTTTTGGTTCCTATTGTGGCCCAATAAACTATAAATTATTGAGGAAATTCTAGATAATATAGTTTAGAATGAAAAGATTGTTTATTGTTGATTTGGATGGAACGCAAATCAACAATTTTAATTGGTGGTCCCAAGAAAAAAGAAAAACAAGTTAAAGCATGAGCAAGTCGAGGCTAGCAAAGAGTTCAAGTTAGGTGTTTCTGATTGTTTGTCTCGTTAGTTCTTTGGTGGGAAGTTGTTCCTAATGCTTTTAGGCATTTCTAATTGTTTTTGTATTTCTTTTTTCTGCTTTTTTAGTTTTGTCACTCTCTCTATACCTTTTTTTTTCTTTCTCTCTTTTAATATATGACAAGGTGTTGCAGTAGACAACCTCTATCCTAAAAAAACTCATAATCCTAAAATATACCAAAATTATTAAAACACAAAAATAGATTTATTATTATTATTTTGGTATTAAAATGTGTCTAATTAGTTTAGTCTTCGAATATCAATTTAGTTCATAAAATTATTAATGAAAGAAACACTTAGCATATGTTTGCAATTTTAATAAAAAAATTTTTTTATCATAAATGTTGTTTCCTACGAGTACTATTTGTATTTGATAATCCTTTCTCAAAAATAAGTACTAGTCTATAACAATAATTTAATATTTTCTCATTCACTACTAGCAGTAATTATTTTTTCAAGTGGTTGAGCATTTGTTAATAAAAAAAATAAGAAAATCTCGTCTTGAAAATTGTATGTTCACCTTTTATAAAAAGTTTAAAATTTGTTTTCCTATAGATTATCAATAGGTAGCCAAAGCACGTGAAAGTTCATGTTCTACCATCTTTGAGTGGGAATGATATTGAACCATTGTAATGTGAGGATGGCCGAAGAGAGTATATGCAGTGCGGTTTCCGATAATTCAAAGATCACGTTATAATTTTGACAATTTTCATTTATAAAGAATTGAAAGAAAAAAAAACCCAACATCACTTTAAGTGACTAACAAATAAGTTGTAGTTAAATAAACATTTATCTATGGATTTACAGAAAAATTACTGTCTTCCATACTTTTTACCTACAAAAAAATGACATTTAGTGACGGATTTTATCCGTAGTCATACAAATTTTATTTTGTTTTTTTTTTCTTTCGAATTTTGAGATCTCTAAGTTTGAAGCCCAGTACAAAGGGCATTGTTGTACTTGCATGGAACCGGTCCTTAATATATGGAAGAATATCTTGATGAGGACGACCAACATATAATGAAAAAATATTGGTTGTTGGGGCTATTTAATAAACCTTTTACAATTTTTTGTGTTTACCGGTTGGTTTATATGAAATTGTTTCATTCAGAAATTGGACTAAATTGTCTTAGTGATCCGTCTTAAGTCTGCTAACCACTTTAATTTGATTGTTTTTGGTTGATTAATCATTTACACAGTAGTTCGATTGATTTGTCAAAAAAATAAAATAATGGTAGTTCCTTTGAGAACTTTTAGCGAAAAATTAAGTTATTCAATAACCACACTGCATATTGAGCTGCGTCGGGTGTAGTTAGTTAGTATGGATTACAATCGATCGTTGATGAAGATCAATTATCTTGATTGTGTTCCATATGTGCCACCTTTTCTATTTTAATGTGTGAAGGGTGAACATTTGTATTGTACTCCTAAGTGATCGGATAAATTTTCTTTTGTCCATTATTGTATGGTTATTCCATGATTTTGTTCCTGAACCTATGCGTATTTTGGGTTGCTTTGAAGTGACAACGACTATCTTTTTTTCTTTCTATGTAAGCATTGAAGTAAAACGCATTTATCTACATCAACGTAGCAGAAAGCTAGTAATATAGTAGTACGATAGTAGTAATGAACTTGTAGGTTATAAGGATTAATTTAGTATGAAATTGAGTAGGTAACCAACAATAAATGAATAAGTGATATTCAAAGATTTTGAAATGGAAGAGCGTCCATTTGTGATTTAACCTATATGCGTTATGAACAATTGCATGGTGGTACAAACAATCAAAAAACAATTTTGAAAAGTACTGACGCTAATTTGTCGTTGACATGTTGCTCACATTGAATGATTTGATGCGCCTAATGATGCGAAGCTAGAAAGTTCAAGTCACTCGCCCAAGATGCATTTAGGTACCACCGAAACACTAAAAATTGTTTACATTCATTCATTCACGTACAAAAGTAGATGAAACGATTCACAGCCTTCAAAAAATGATCGATATTTCCAAAAAAAAATATATTAGATTGACAAAAAAAATAAATCTGATGCCATTTTAGTAAGCAATACTTTTTGTGAAAAAAATTAAATCAGGTAAGGGTTTACCTTAAACAAAGGCATGGAGAATAATAAACATTAATTCTATGTTATGCATGCATTTAAATTATTTCAAATAACTGGGAATATGAGGAGTGTTATTGTTATCGTCCCACATCATTCTTTTCATTAAAAATTGTTTATAGACAACGGGAACAACTGGTTTCAAAATTATCCACTTCTCTCTGAAACCATTAGCCACTACCAAGCATCACAAGCCTGCACATCACCAGTAAATCACGTCACCTATAAGCCTTACTCTCAATGAATGATTTACTTTCAAAATATGGTTTTGATGAGTGGCGTAAAAATGTGGTTTCCTGTGAGAATAGATGTCAAGAAAGGCTTGCAAGAGACAGCGAAGGTGACAAGTTTGGATTTCCTCCTTTTACTTTTCTCGATTTTGTGTCCATTTATGGGAGATAGAGACATGATAGCTTTGTGGGATCTACTAGAGGGATCCACTTAATCATTTATCTACGATATGTCTTTCTCTCTCAGAAATGGACACTAAATGGAGGAAAGTAAATGGAGGAAAGTCACACTCGAAGGTGACAAGGTCCATCATTGGAAAGAACGTAACACAACTGCAGAATGGAAATTAAAAAAATCGCAAATCTGGTCTTTGATCATGTAACTTGCGTGTTTGGCAGTCAGAACGTTAGAGAGAGGTGACAATTTTTAAAGGTGATTCTTACCAACCATGGTTGATGTGATTAAGAGAACAACGATGCCAAAATAAAGGGAAAAAGATTAGTATTTTTGGAGAAAGGTTGATGTTTGAGTGTTGTTTTCAAAGAGAATAAATGATGGAGATTGCTGGAGGAGGTTGGTTGTCAGAGGTAGGTTGGAATCACTGGAAGGGTAGAGCAATTATGATTCTGAATAATCAGAGAAAGACGGTAGGAGAATGGGCTGAAAATTAGATAGAAAACCGTAACCAGGTGTAGGCAAGCATTACTCCTCGGAATTTAGTCAGAATGTGTCTCAACAGCATTGTTGTCCGTGCTTGTAGCATTGATAATAGCTCACATTTCAGGTAATCAAGTTACCAGTCACGAAGTTTGGGTGGCTGCCTAAACCTAACCTGCAAAGGAGCTAAATAGCACATAGATGGTGACATGGATTACTAGAAACTGGTGTATGATCCTAAACTGGTCCACCAGGTTGTAAGGTTGTGTTCAAAACTACGCATTTGTGCCAGGCAACTCCTTTCTTCAGGTGTATGAATTGTTAAAACTGGAACTAGAATCAACCGACAGTAAAGCAACACAACATACAGACAACACTAACCCATAAGGTGCAATAAACCTTCCATGTCAAAGCATATGAAATCTTTAATCTTACCAAAACATAAATAACAAGAAATCTTGTTGCATACTGTACAAGTACACCTTGGGATCTTACATTGTTCCCTATCCACGTTCCTATACAAGCTGATCGGGGCAATACGAGCTCAGATAAGAACAGGTTTAAAGGAAATCAATCCATAGTTTAAATCCTTCAACAGAAATTACCAACCAGGGACAATTGGCAAATCAAATTCAAATAACAAGGTATGTCCAAGCAAAGTCTAGTAACACCTGCCTGTCACAATTGTCATGTAACCAAACAGATTTGGCAATACCTGCAAAGACACAACATGGGTTAACTAAGATTAAAAACCACCAAAAAATTTGTCAAGCACACTACAAATGTTTGTGAGAAGAAAAGACTTGAATCCATTAAAATGAAAACTGGTATGACATTGGCAAAAAGTGTAGCTCGGAAGTCACAGTCTGCGAGTCATTCAGACCCAGAAAATCACTTATGATTTATCTCTTAAGAGAAACAATTTATTCACCTCAGTTTTGAAAAGCATCTTAGACTAAATGCAGGCAAATGGGAAATTAGTCGTACTTTTTGCCTTTTCTGAACCTTTGGCATTTCTCCAAATAACATAATCGTAGACTTCAGATTTAAAGAAAAACAAAATGAAGAAATATGCTTCAACTCTACAAATCAAGCTATCCAAGCCTTCAATTACAACAAGCGGTGTCACATTCAACAACCACATCCTTTGTCCACTAAGTGCAATCGGATAAATCGATCAAACGGCACTGTAAATGCCTTACGCTGATCATCTCTAATAAGTGATACCAAAACAGTCCAAAAACGAATGTGGCAAAAACATCCCCCAAGAGTGTCCTTGTGTCCAACATTAAGGGTAAAAAAATTCATTCTTTTACTGGGTTACACAAGTTGCTACCAGTTTTAAAATTAAATTGAAGGGGTAAGGTCAATAAAATGACAAAATAGAAACTTAATAAAATCATCTGAATTTTAGAAAACAGTCGGTACTATTTAACTTTCAAACTCTTTTCCCAAGATGTGTTATAATTAGTATTGCAAATTTTTTTAAACAAATTAATTTATTCAACTATATGACGTTTTTCCTCTATGCATTTCATCTGATTTTAGTAAATCATTTTACAAGACTCGGAGGATAAAACTAACTTGTCAATCAGGTAGAAAAATATCTATTAAAATTGCACACAAATACAACAACCAAGAAGAAACGTTCTTACCATATTGGCGCCTTCATACAAGTTCATCTTCAAGATAATTATACTCAAAAGTGAAGTCATTCTTGATTCTTTGACACCTGAATCATCACGCCAAATTATAAAAAGTTTGGGGATAAAATGTAGAATCAGCAATGCATCGTATTACCTGCACTCTAAAATTATCCTGAAAATAAAAAATAACTAATTGTTTGCACAACATACCATCCATGTTGCAGGTCATCGTTTGCAATATGAAAATCGAAGTACACATATGTTCCCTGCTCATAATCATCTGTAGCAACTTTGGGCTCTTCATGCCTCTGAAACCATGTATTATACTTTCGGTGGTATCTCCAAGACTGCTTCTTGAGCTCCTTTGCAGCCAAATATTGTTGGTATGTGTTCTACATAAAAATTGATATAAGTACACATGACTGAACAACACAATTTTTTTTCGAAAGGGACACAATATTGTTAATAACATAGTAAGTTCAGGTACCTGTTGATAATAAAATGCAAAGAACAGGGTGTCGGTGCCAAATGGTTCAAGACCTAATCTCTCCCAAAAGGCAGGATTGTTAACTATAGGTGCTTGTACTTGAGGATAGCTAGAAGGTGTAACTGCTGGGTGCCTCTTCATGACCACAACAAAACAGAAATGAAAATTATTTATATGTATGACAATATAATAAATTATTCAATAAATAACCCAAAATGCATACAGGAGTATAGGTTCTAGGACGTTCTGAGTCTCTAGGCTGTGGCATTCTGAAGTGTGCTGCCTCAAGCATTTGTAAATTATATAATTGATCACGCACTCCACCAGAATTAACACTTGATGCACCAAAGCTATCACCAATGGCTCCAAGTTCAACACCATTTCTTCTTCCAATGACGCCGAGGTTTCCAGTAGATTGATTTGATTGTAAGGGTTGGCCAGGAGACAAATCAATATCTCTGAAAGTTTGAGCAGCTTCTGGAAGCGAGGCAGATAAACCAGCCTGCAGCATAAACAACAAAAAATCGACCCAGATCATCATTAAAATTGTGACACCTATGCCCACATAAATACAAACTGATTTTTCCACATGTGGACACAGATCAAACAAAATGCATATTTTTCTATCTGCTATTCAGGAAAGTCTAAGCCATTTAACATCCCATAGCCCATGCCTTTCATCAGTTTAAAACATGCACTGATATTGAGTTGGTCATGTGGATTTCATATCATACTTTGTCATCTATGCACTAGATTTTTTCACATCTAACACCAAAACAGGGAGGAAAGAATAGAAAACTTCCACATATGCATATGCTCTATATTTCCTTCAGACATAATGACATATTTTATTCTACAGACCTTAGAAATGAATATAAATATATGCTTCTGCAAGTTATAAAGGTGGTAAGATAGATCTTAAAATATAAAGACAGCACAAGTTAATCTACATACAGGTGAATCTAGTGCATATGCTGATTTCAGATCATCTTCAACTGTGAGATTCTTGCCAATTCCTGTGCTAGAAGTAGATTCAGTTGTTGACTCATCAGGAAAATTCTGATGTTGCTGATGTTCTTCAAATTTATCTGATAGTACAAAAATTGAAATATATCCCATCTCTCGTAATAATAATCTTAGTAGTTTCTTAAAAATCATAAACAATTACGGTATTCCTATGAGATATGTATTCACACATTGAACTTGAACTGATTTAATCATCATTGAAGTAATTTCTAAATTTGACCCACACACCAACTATATAGAAACCTAATTTGAAAAGAAAGAAAAAAAAACTGTATAGAAACCTAAATCCTGATCGACTTACTAGACCTCAATGACTTCATAGAAAAACTAGCACTTCATGATCAAGATATTACCATTTCAGGTATTTATTTAGAGGGAAACTCTACTCAAAATAAAGACTCTTTATAACCAAGTACCATGAAGGAACGAACAGCAACATTTTTCACAAAAGCATCAGTTGTTTTACCGACATGATAAATATTCTTATGTTCCTATTCGTAATATTCCCTTTTTGGATAACAAAGGAACTACAGAAGAATAAATAAATAAATTTATTCAGAACTGCTTGCAAAACAATCAAAGCAGAATAATGTAGGTGTGGAGATTTGAGAACTGCCTAGAGAAAATCATACTACTATAACCACTCCCTTTTAAATAAGAAGGGAAGAAAGTGGTCCAAAGCGTAAGTAATAAAGCAAAACTTGATATAGGATATATAAATACAAAAGATACCTGCATCTTTAGCAACACCTGCAAATGGATGTTGACCGGACGGGGAATGAACAGAGTTGAGCTGCTGCAGCGAGACAGAAGAAATACCACCGAGACTCGGGGATTGAGCTCCAAGTCCCATACTAGATTGTGAAGAAACAGACGAGCCTTGAGAGTTGAACTGCACATACACAACATGTCATGCAAAATACTGAGAATTTATAGTTGAGAGAATTTGAGAGACAAAAAAACTGGAATTCTGTACTGTGTTGTTTGTCATTACTAATGATACACTGACATTAGCTGTATTTATAGTAAGTTTAAGATTTAACTAGCTAACAAATCAGCAATTTCTCTAACAGAACTAACTAACGAATAGCTTATAATATTCTAGGAAACAGAACATTCAATTTATAATATATCGAGTACATGATATAATCTATCAAATAGAATTTTCTAATGTCAGACATAAATTAAGACATTGATGGATCTGTATTTCTTTGGTAATGAGATGGAGCTGATATTATCATTTCAAACAAAATAAAATGTTAATTAGGAAAGTTTAAGTTACGCTTAAAAGTAAATGGAAGGATAATTAGCAAGAGTACTAAAATGTAAAAACTTTAAGAAGTTTTTGAATGTGTGAACTTCAATGCTATACGTACTGATATTTATACCCCAACCAACCATTCCCGCACACATGCAGTTAACAATACAAGTTTGTCAAACCAATCACACGTCAACATGAAGAGTTTAAGCTGTACTTGAAACTACAGGATGAAATGTCAGACAATGTTGAAAAGATCTTGGCTTTTCCCTTTCCATAAATAGGTTTCATAGTTCACCCATAATCATAAAAATTACCAGGCTGTAAATTTTAACCAACAGACTTTTTTCCATGATTTCCTAGAGAAGCAAAGGAAACTAAAATTTGATTTCCAACTTTACTTGCAATGTTATCAAGACAAAAGGCACCAAGTGTTTATAGTGAAGAACCATAAGAGAAGTTATTGAATTATACCAATATCAGAAGGACATGTGATTGCATATTTTGGCCAGACAACTCAAAGATACAAGCCAACACCAAAACCACAGCAAATCTCTTATATCACTTAAACAGAACCAAAATATGTAGGACCATGGATGAAAGTACAAATTTGTTTAACCAAAATTTATTAAGATATAGCTAGGAACAAGAATAAAATATCCATTTTTGAAACAGAGGAGAGAAAGAGCGTGATGGACTGCAGAGATGCGTTTTGGCCAACGTTTTAAATAACGGTTGTGGTCGCATATGGGACATCGCAATTTTGGCTGTTACAGATGCCGCGTTATGGATTGTGGTCGTCGGTGTGAAATAATCAAAACATTGCACAACTCTTAAATAATGTATAATAACTTAAATAACTTGAATTAGAGATAGTTTTGAAGTTGAACTAGATAAAGAGCATAAAGGAGATAACCTTATGTAATTTATGTTCAAATATGTACTAAAAATGTGATTTTCATCCATCTCAATTGAAAAATAATGGGATTCTCTATCTATTGCCATGAACAACATTTTGTTGTGGCCGCAACGGTGTTTCCTCGCGACTGTAATGGCGTTTGTCGTAGAAAAAAAATCACTCTAAAAACGGCAAAAAATGGTAATGGCGACTGCCTATATCTTTTTGTTGCGGCCTTTTTCTCGGTACCAGACCGTTTTTTAAAACCTTTTTGGCCATAATGAATTTCAAATAGAAGTAACACTGTAAAATAACAAGCAAAGAGAAGCCAAATTTGCTATACAAGAGAGAGTACCTGCTGCAAAAGTGGACTTTGTTGTTGGGAAGAAAACTGCTTATGGTTTCCTCCAACAAGGGAAGGCATATTAAGAAGGGTACTAGGCCCTTGTTGTTGCACTTGCTGAAACTTCTGCAAAAACTTTTCCCTTTGATCAGGAGCTATTTCAGTTCTTCCACGAAGCTGGCCCTGAATATTAAAATGAACAAATCCCTTCAATAAAATACACAGGATGATACTTTCATTCAACCTGACAATAAAATTTCTTTTCAAACTATTTGCAGTGGTCTGATTAGCATTAAAACCCTCCAATGCAGTTATATATTCTGCACCCATGTAATTATTTTCCATGTTAATGCATTCAAACATAACACAAAGCATTCGTACACACAAACATACATACATATATACATAGTAGACACATATATCTCACAGTGGAAGGTCGCCAAAGCTATTTAATCATGCATATGGCATTTTAATCAAGACTGATAAAATAGACGAGGTTAATATTCTTTCATGACAAACCAATCAATGTATACACATAAATATATGGTAAATTGCGTAATTATACTGTTAATCTAGAAGTCTGCATATCAGTGGATAACCCCATAGCTTTTAAAGTGCTGATTAATCTATAGATATCAACAAATGTAAGCTTTCATTGTTGTCTTCTTTGTTGAAATGTTGAAATTTATCTTATGGTACTCAATGAGATATGACATGTCAATATGCCATACACCAAAAATTTTAAAAAATTATGATAATGATAACGGTAATGGCTGAATTTCATAAAAAATATAAGAAAATGAGGGGTTCCAGAATTCATATCCATAAATAAGTTCAGACTATAACTATTTTTTAACCAAACACCAGAGATTGATCACAATGACTAATTAAACAACCAATAGCATAAAACAACCTAATTGCAAGTATTTCTATAAGAAAACATAAATGAATATACTTCTTAACTGCATAAACAACTTGCACCCAATATAGATGTCCTCAAACAAAACCGAAGTTAAAAAAACATTAGATAGCTTAGTTTTTTAGGTACCTAACAGAAACTTCAGATGTCTACTTTTTTTTTAATCAAGTACAGATAAAACACCAAGGAAAAAAAGAGCAAAAACTAAAGGAACTAGAACAAAAAGAGCACGAGGATGAACATGTGAATATCATCATCCTTATGTTCACATGTCTAGTTCCACAAATCACCAAATTAAACAGTGGACAACTAAATAGCAAAAAAGAAAAAGATTTAAGGACAAAATTTTTTACTGCATCATTCTGATTCTGAAAGGGACTTCCAGGTCTCCATTGCATGCCGGGAACCACAGAAGGGGAGAAAACTCTCCCAGATACAGCTGCAGCTTCATTAACGATACTAGAGTCAACAGAGGCAGCTCCATCATTAGCCTTCCCAACCTGAGGCAATATCAATCTATTACTTAGCGGGGATACAAGAGGTTGCACCATCCCACTACTTCCAAGTCTATCATCAGCTCCCAATATGTTTCGCTTAGTTATTTCTGAGGCTGAAGGAACTACACCAAGGGCTCCAATACTAGAAACCGTGTTTCCAGAACCAAGAGGGATGCTGGCTGTTGCTTGATTTGACAAGCTGTTTCTGCCCCTCACAAGTGCTGTATCAGAAAGTGATGGAGATGGTCTACGGGTAGGGAAGTTGTTAATCTCTTCTTCCTTTGGAGAGGTAGACTGATTTACAATAGCATTCTCCAAGATATTTCGAACAGAATTTGAACCAGGAAGGATGGCAGCAGCCGGTGCACTGGACAAATTAAGACCTGAAACGTTGACAGAAGCAGGAGTAGCATGGTTGCCAGTAGGTGTTGAAGTAGAAGAGCTAATTCCACCACTTTTAGGAGGTGGGGTTTTTGCCACAATGTCAGAATTGCTATCCTGAGACGCTGTCTCATCAGCTTGCTCCTGGACAGAAGCATTCCAATTGTTAAAATCAGTTTCCCAGAAAGAGGAACAACAATGATGTCCATCTATTTAAACAGCAAGCAATTAATGAAAATGCAGCTTTTCTTCCCCTTGACTGCTAGTCTGGTAAATGGTAATTCAAACAAGTGTACTTGGTGAGACTGCAGTCCTGATTCCGATATTTATAATATTAATCTTCAACACGTGCTATTTGACATGCCATCAGAGATTGCTTAAAGTTGGTTATCAAGCGCCGTGTGTAAGATTGATATTGTAAAAATTGGATTAAAATGACAATTTGTAAGTGTTTTCTACATGTCATAGCTATAGTAACTTTTGAGTAATTTATTACTTTGTTACAGAAATATGATACCATTCAGGATAAGCACCCCAATTTAACAACTGTAATCCTAATTCAGTACTAGTTGAAGCAAAGTAGATTAACTTTCAAATCAGAAAGAATGACCTGAATTCACTATTTATCATCATTACAAACCAATAACCATAACCATCATAGTACAAGTGGTTGCAAACCAATAACCATAACCCTCATAGTACAAGTGAAGCGGGTCAACTAAACGTTATGCAAGGAAATATATGGCTAGAGCATCCGACAAGAGTAAAGGAATCCCAAAGAAAAAATCTGAAACATCCTCAATTACAATCTTCCATAACAGAATTTTAAGAAATATTTTCAGATCATAAAAACAAGAAATACATACAGATGTTTGTGATGACGCTGACTGCGATGCCGATGCTGCCAAAGGAGTTTTCAAGCTAAGACCAGGTGCCACCTGAAAACATACATAATAAATTACGAGTTCCGCCTCTACAAAGAATGATACTAATTAATATAATATATTAGCATAAAAAGTGTATAACAAACGGATCTCAAAGATAAGGGCCTAGAGTAAAAAACCCAGCATACAACAATAACCATCAAAGCCGTTCCCCACTAGGTGAGACTAATTAGATGGATCAAACAATGCTATAATGTCTTGTCATGAAACCTCATATGTATAATAACAAGCCATTGAACCTTAAACTTTCTCGCTAATGCATTCCTATTTTGTTTTGTGACCCACAAAACTGGCTATAAGGTTAAACTTTTTCAGGTCACAAAACATTCAATTGGGACTCTCAAAACACTCCCACTTGTGCCAATTAACTGATATATGCCAAACCAATAACACAGATCTACATGCAATTGATCTGTATTTGTGTGCAAGCTATGCATGTTTGCAACCAAAAAATAATGAATAAACAAATACCTTTGCAAGACCACTGGGAATTGTAACAAGATCTTCTAGAGTCTTCCCCTCGTCTAAAGGTAATGAACTGATTGTCTAGAAAAATAGACAATCCAATACGGAAAATTCAAGGGAAAAAAATGATAATATGCAAAAATTAACTGATATATGCCAAACCAATAACACAAATCTACAGGTGATTGGTACATATGTGTGTGCAAGTTATGCATGTTAGCATCCAAACAATGAATAAACAAATACCTTTGCAACTGCAACGCTTGTGGGAATTGTAACAAGATCTTCTAGAGTATCAACCTTGTCTAAAGGTAATGAACTGTACAGTTCATCAACATCATCAAACTCATCGAAATCGTCCTGTAAAAGAAAAAAGTAATTAAAAAAAAGAAATAGAAAACCATTAATGAGTCATAAACTTTGTAGAGTATAAAGAAATACTGTGAAACTTTTTCCACCCTCCAACATGACTTCAGAGTTCATTTATGTACTTTATGTCGTCCAGAAGTGCCCAATTTTGGCCGATATGTCGGCGCGACAAAGCAGAGAATATGATGGAATTTTGGCTCTCCGCCATGGACCGGCATCCACCATCGATAACAATGGTGGCTTTGTAGAAATGTGGAGTATGGGGAAAGTTCCTCCCCAAGAAATAGGGATAGGGGAAATTGGAGAGGAGGCCAGGGGTAGTGTTTCATTTCAAAATCTTCAAAATTATAAAAATGAATAAGGAAATATTGGAAAACTTACATGATATTCTCTCATTTCATTCCTATTATTTTGAAATACTGTCATATAAGTGGAGGGCTCCCACAAATAAACAAATAAATACGACATATATAACCGTCATATAAATGCATCAAAATTTACATAGTTTCGAACTTCTCAAAGCATAATGGTTTCTAAAAGACAAACCTGATTACGCTCTACATAGTCGTCCAAGAAATCTTTCACATCATTAACCTCCTCTGGACTCAATTCGTCATTATCTAGAAGCCTCAAAACCAATTCACACTTTTTTATATGAGCCTTGTGCCGAGTAATTGATGTCTCCAGATGCGTCTACAAAACAAACAAAACATGTTAATGGCCATGAGAAAGGCAAAAATCATCATTCCCACAAACTATATGTCCTTTACTCCATACCAATCTAGAAGGTCTGTTTTTTCCTTTCTTGACTGTAAGGCCTTCAAGCTCAGCTTCAAAGTTATCAATCTGAGATTCTAACTCTCCAACCTACTCGCATATTCAAAAGACAACAAGAAGAACATAATGCAAATGATAAGCAAGACATAAGTATGTGAGTCAGACTAATATGATCTCACTTAAAAGTTATAAGATCAAGGAGACAGCATAACAAAAATCGCCGTGAAAAGAAGGCGCCAACTGGTACAAAAATATGTAAGAGAAGCATGTCTTAAGAACCAAATGAATTTATACATTGTTAACAGTAGAAAGGTCTCAGAATCAGTATCAGAATAGACTATAACTCAGTTTTGTCAAATAGCAGCTATAGTGACACAATAGCATAGCAGAATTTGAACAAATCGCTATTGTTTGACGGTCCACTAATTGGTACAAAGTGTTGTCAAACAGCCTCTATTGCGGCTCTATGGTGGGGTAGCATAACAGAATTTGAACAAAACACTATTTTCCACGATCCGCTATTAACAACACAGTATGTTGCAATGAACACTATACAAAGTAAACAAGGCCAAGTGTTATCCTAAGAAAACACTCTGTACACGAAGGCATACGCACATAAGCTACAAATATAGCCATACTGGACACAACAACAACAACAACAAAAAAAAATGGAAGTTATTAAAAGGAATTGATTTCATACCACATTATTTAACCAATCCCTCGTCTCTGATTTAGCCTTCTCTCTCGGATCCTGCCAGTAAACAGTCAGAGAACACATTCCTCATCCCATAACTAACAAACATAATCATAGAACACCAAGAAAAAACCAGTGTTGTCAAATAGTGGTTGTAGCGCTATAGCATAACAGAATTTTAACAAATTCGGTGATACGCTATTTAGTAGAAATGCCGTCATTGTAACAGGTCTACAGCACTGTAGCATAGTGGAATTTGAGCAAACATCCATTTTCCGCTATTGACGACATTGGAAATGTTGATTACAAGATAAAACCCACAAATTCATACAAAATGCTGTCAATGTAGCATGGCTATAGCACAGTAGAAAAGCAGAATTTGAACAAACAACTACTTTCCGCGATCCTCGGTTGACAACATTGAAAAAATTGGTACAAATATGTTGTCGATGTAGCAGGGCTATAGCACACTGTAGAATAGCGGAATTCGGAAAAGCAGCTATTTTTCGCAAACCACAATTGACAACATTGGAAAAAACCCACAAATTGGTACAAAGTGTTGTCAATGTAGCATGGCTATAGCACTGTAAAATAGCGGAATTTGAAAAAACAGCTATTTTCTGCGATTGACAACATTTGAAAAATCCCACAAATTGGTACAAAGTGTTGTCAACGTAGCAGGGCTATAGCAATGTAGAATAGCAGAATTTGAACAGCTATTTTCCGTGATCCGTGATTGACAACATTGGAAAAAACCCACAAATTGGTAAAAAGTGTTGTCAATTAGCGGCTGTAGCAGGGCTAATAGCACTCTAGCATCTCAGAATTTGAACTAACAACTATTTTCCGCAATCAGTGATGAACAACATTTGCAAAAAAAAAAAAAAACACAAATTGGTATAATGACAGAGAAACAAAAAGGTAACATTCCCCCTGTTCAAACACTCACAGTCTTAGGCTGCTGACCCAAGCCTTCTTTGGAGAATGCTTTGGTCTTTGTTTCCTTCTCACATATCTTAAATCTTTCCATTTCCCGTTCAATCTGCTTCCGCGCATCCACCAGAGCCTGCTCATACGATGCACTCACCTGTATCAAGGAGAAAAGAAAAGAAAAGCATTGTCAAAAAATAAATAAATTAAAAACCAATATTTATCATTTAAATCATCACGCAACACAAGCCAACTCAAACGTCATCACAATCAAATCAGACAGAACAACACTTACCTAGCATCACTCAACAAATAAAGTTAACAAAATTAAATCAATTCACATTCAAACTAGGATTCATCACTTATATGCCCAAAACATATCCCTCTATAAACCCTAAATGCATGTATTTCAATTAGCTTATTTTAAGTTCAAAGCAGCTTAAGAGTACAAATAAAATAAAACCAGATCAAATTTCAATATTTTGGCTGTGTAATTCAACAATCATGATCAAACCCAAAAGGCGTGTGTTAGAATCCAGTTTTTTTAAGTTCAAAACAGCTTAAGAGTGCAACTAAAATCAAATAGAAGTTCATCATTTAGGTTGCGTAGTTCAACAATCATGATCAAACCCAAAATATTTGTTTCAATTAACTTATTTTAAGTTCATAACAGCTTAAGAATGTAAATAAAATCAAATATAGTTTCATCATTTTGGTTGCGTAATTCAACAGTCGTGGTCAAACCCTAACTGTGTGTTTCAATTAACTTATTTTACGTTCAAAACAGCTTAAGAGTGAACATAAAATCAAATAAAATTTCATCATTTTGGTTGCGTAATTTAACAATCGTGATCAAACCCTAAATGCCTGTATTTCAATTAACTTATTTCAAGTTCAAAACAGCTTAAGATTACAAATAAAATCAAATAAGACAAATTCATCATTTCGGTGGCGTAATTCAACAATTGTTCACAAATACCTTCTTATCCTTGATCTCACTGGATTGAATCCAAGTCTTAATCTGATCTCGATATCTCTGCAGCTTCTTAATCTCCTTCTTGAGATCAGCTTCAAATTTCTCCTTCTGATTAGCATTGTCAGTATCATAAACCTATCAAATAAAAAAAACGATCATCACCGTCAATTACTTCAATCAGTAAAAATTCAAACCAAAATATCAAAAAACGATAGAATTGAAGGAAGAATCAAAATCACCTTGTTCCAGATACTGTCGAACACTTCAACACCTTCTTGAACCTTCTTGAGAACACGATCAATTTCTCCTTGAAGCTTTCGACTCGCACCCATTGATAACGGTTTTTATCAGTTCATACAATTCGCGAAAATGGTGAATGATTAGAGAAAATTGAATGGTTTTTCTAGGGTTTGTTTCTCTGCTCTCACACTCGCTTGTTTGCTCGAAAGAAGACGCGGAGATTCTACCCCGATGTTTTCGTTTTCATATATATCTATTCATTTTGTGTTCTCGATTTTTGTATTTATACCAACGTTTTTCTCTATTTTTTTTCTTTATGTTTATCTTATTTTTCAACGACATAAAATCGGGTTAGATTACGAAATTAAATGACGCAATCTAACACGGTTTACATTGTTTTTCAAGAAAAGTTTTAGGTTTGGTAAAGTTTAATCGATAAGGATAAAATCAAGATTTATTGATTGAAGCATGAATTTGATTGGTCGAAAAAATTGTACGTCTTATTTGCATTTGATTAGACCGGAGAAGAGAAGATATGTTGCCGCTTGATGAAGAGGTAATGTATTTTTCAATGATGTGAAATGGGTTAGATTACGAAATCAAATGACGCGATCTAACACCTCTTACGTCATTTTTTAAAACTTTCAAAGTTGGTAAAGCTGAGTCAATCAAGGCATGATTAAGATCTACCTAAGAGTGGTCTTGATTGGCCAGAAAAAATTGCACATCTATTAGTATTTGTAACATATGGTAAACTTATTTTATCAAATCTGATGAAAAAGAAGAGAAGATATGTTGCCTCTCGATGGAGAGATAATGTATTTTTTGATGACATGAAAAGGGTTAGATTACAAAAACAAATCACACAGTTTAATACCTCATGGATAAGAAAAATGTTAATGTTCGTAAAGTTGAATCAATAAGGGCAAATTGAGATCAACTATAAAGTGGTCTTGATTGGCCGAAAAAACTAAATGTCTGGTTTTATGACAGGGTAAACTTATTTGATCAAATCAAATGAAGGAGAAGAAGACACATTACCTCCTGACGTTGAATAACCGCATTACGAGACGAACGTGATTTCACCATTTTAACGATCAGAGGTGAATCAGTCTCAAATATAATGTTCCTTGTGTCTGATAGCGGGGCAAGATCAATACAAAGACGAAGAGTTTGAAGCTTTGTTCAAATAGTCGATCACAAGCAAGATCTATCGTAGACGCCTCTAATAACTGTGTCATTTCAATATCTGATTAGATATTAGCTAGTATTTATACTCGGTTTTTCCTTTTACAATATTATTTTTAATAATTATTGTCGATTATTAATATGGACATATGGTTTTGGTAAAAAAAAAAACATGTTTTTTTTTTGTTACCAGTGTATGCGTCAAATTACGAAATAAAGTGAGTTGTACCAGTGGCTAGCGCCTTTTCTTACATTATACACTCTTTTTAAAAAAAAAAAATCTATTACATCATCTTCTAAGAGAAGTTTAGAAATTTGAAAAGTTGAATCAATAAAGACACAACTAAAATTTGTTGAAGACTACCCTAATTGGGTAGCAAATATGCACATGTGT
>Ga0315914_1002333_pt1 | contig 29118 bp, 19 predicted proteins | sample MpolenodulesMG_FD_203920 | JGI IMG/M metagenome (GOLD analysis project Ga0315914, IMG submission 203920) | Medicago polymorpha root nodule microbial communities from Los Angeles, California, United States - elongated nodules | ecosystem: Host-associated > Plants > Roots > Nodule | place: USA...
GATGATGCAGGTGCTTTAATTGTTATTCGTGTAATCATTTCTTAATTAATTTTATTTTCCTTTTCATTATAATAGTGCCAACAAATGATGATGAATATGTTGGTTTGTAGAAATAACATGTTGAAATTTCTCAACCCAAACCTTGCTTCTAATCGTTGGTTTATTTTCAATTGCTACTGATATCAGTGGTACACAAACACAACACAAATCTCACACACACATATGTATATGTTTTTACGAGAAATAGCTTTTTTACTTTCTTGATTCATATATAATGCAACGTTTTTGTTTGATTGATGAATTTTAGGCTTGCATATTCTCATGTTATTTTAGTAACTAAAATATTTTATTCTCCAACTTTGGTGTTTTTTGTATTAATTCAAATATGTGTGTGCATGATTGAATTGATGATGTGGACAAAAGTAAGCGAACCAGTGATTGAATCCAGTTGTTTCTTTGAGGTATATTGCTTAAGCATCATCAGATAGAAAGGAAAAGAGTGGTGCTTGGAGTTCATTGGAAGAAAAAATTATCCATCTCTGACATGTTACTATTCCTTTGGCCACTGACGCAGATTCCTATTTTGCAAGACAAATAAGCTCACACAAGCGATTATTATTTAGTTGGGTGCACAACTAGAATGAAAAATAATGAAGTTGTGTATTTTAAAGTTGTTTCAGATTATGCATTGTAAAGGCTTATGTAGAAAGTATATGATTTTTTGTATATTTTAATTGTAAACTTTTAACTTTCACATTACTTTTGAATATAAGTTTGAATGAGTGAACTTATCATATACTATTTCAATTTCAGAAATTGTTTTTTCTAGAAATGGTAATAATAGAAAAATATCATTTTTTTTAAATGTCTTGAAAGACATATTAGGATGATTTTAATATTAACGGTGCATCTTTATTAAGTTCTTTTGTGTTCTAATAAACCCGTGCGACGGATCAAAAGTCTATTTTAATTTTATTCTAATGTTCCAAGCTATCTTGCAAATTAAGGACTCTTTTATTTTTTTTAAAGGTTTTTTAATTCAAACCATACTAACGTAAAGGAATATTAAAATACTATATAAAGTTATTAAACGTGGATGAGGTTTATACTTCCGAATTTCTCAAGCGGATGATGTTCATACTCTTAAATTTCTCAACACTGTTACTACTTTGGGACTTCTTAATCACAAGTTGGGATTAAAAGTTAGAGTGTCACAAACATAGATTAAAAGTTAGAGTGTCACTATAAAATGAACTATGTCATTGCTTTCTATTATTATTTCATATTTCTTTGTCCATTATTACTATTGACGCACGGGTCAATGGTCTAGTGATAGATAATTTTATGTTCAACAATGTAAGAGTACGCTGAGTTGCAACATACAAGTACAAAATCAAAATTAAAATACCACAACAAAATTAATTAATATCGTTTGTTTTTTGTTATACAAGCAGAAAAAAATAATAAAACTTTAAAACACACATGCATCACACATAGACAAAAAAACCAAACCTAGTCAGAAAAACAAAAAGAAGAATAAATGTGACATAAACCATTTTCTCAAACATTACATTTATCCTACATATGTATGTGGAGTATTAAGACAGGCAAAGGTGTAGTCAATTTGTGATCATTGTTTTTAATTGGATCCATGTATTATAGTCCTGTCCCTACTCTTTCTAATAGGCCCCCTAAAAGCCTGGTTCACACATTCACTCGGTTTCATTTCATCTTTTCCACACTTCATATACCATCTTGGCATCTTATATGGTGGTCTAATGCCCTTCATTTTTCAAAGAAAATAAAGACAAGACTTTATTTAGAGAATAAAGACACGCAAAGTAGATAATATTATTTTATCATTCTATTTTTTTTTTAAATTAAATCTCTTCATGTCTTTCTCTCTAAATATCTAAATGAAGCCCTCTTGAAAAATGAAGATGATTCGTTTATGTATAATATCAAGATTTGTTATCTCTTCTATGAAAAGTAAGTAATATATAGTTAACCACCATTAATTGTCAGACTTTTTTCTGGACAAAGTTCTTTAGCTACACAATTATTTTTTAAATTTAAATCTAAATTATCTACATTTAAATTATAGAAAATTTTAAAATTCACTATGCTTTAGTTGAACATTTATTATTTTTTCAAAATTTCCGATAACGATATGATATATATTTTCAAACGTAAATTAAAAACAAAAATATGAATAATTGTGTCCATTATTCTGCAAGTCTGTTTAGAATAGCTACATTCAAGATGTCCTGTTAGTATGCCTAAAAAAAAAACAGATGTCCGGTTAGTATTCATCACCGACCTCAAGATCTATGACACCCTTTACTCGAGCCACTTGCTGATAAATCATTATCCAGAAACATACATCAACAAACATAAGTCTTCTAGAAATATGTTTACCACTTGATAAAGATAGCTTATAGAAATATGTCCTCTATTCTTTCGGAAAAAAAAAATATGTCTTCGATTATCCGACGGGTTTAGGTATATGCAAGAATATATATGTTCCTCCTTCTCGAGTCTTAACCGTTGCCATTTTTCTTCTTTTTTATCAAGCAAAGAGGGATGATTTTGGGTTAAAATTGGCCCTAAATTACCCATTCAAATTGTTTTGCTTTCTTTTTTAGTTAAATAAGTGATTTCCACATATTTTCAATCTTATTTCGTTTGTTTTTATGATTTTGTCGTCTTTGCGCGACTCTATTTGTTTTGATTTCTTGTTTGTGTGGTGTGTTTTTTATTTCTCGTCTTAGTGCGGTGTTTATTTGATTCAGGTTGAAAGATTAGCTTTGATTCAGGTTGAAAGATTAGCTTTAAGCAAGTGCAAATTCAATTATTGACTTTGGCGTCGTCAACGTTGCAAATATGGAGAAATAGTATTCCGGAGACTTGAATAAAGTCATATTTATCGATATAGGTACTCTAATGATTTATGCTATTAAGATGGATGTTGTGTGTTTGTTCAACTATTCCATCATTTATGTTCAAACATTCATTCCACGCTTTATTTTCTTTCAATCTCTCTACTCTCTTCTTCCTTTATTGTAGGAGTGTTTTACAAAAAAAAATCACGGGTATTAAAAAAGTTGTTGGAGTAATAGATTTGTCTGAAAAGTGTGTAGTTATTACTAAATTGAAATTTACGTATAAATGTATTCAATGTTAATTTTTCATATTTCAAAACAATTTATGTATATTAATAAAGGGAATATTTGAAAAAGAATAATGAATGTATCTAGAAATTTGTAAATGATCTTATATTTAGAGATAAACATTTTTTTTGTAAATGGTCTTATAATTAGAGACATAAAGAGTATAAGATATCAGTCTCTTATCTCTCAAAGTATATACACCTCTATTGATATTCACTAAACATTTTTTATATAATATATAATACTTTCTCTATTCCATATTAAGTGACACAATTGATTATTTCATATATGTCATTGTATAATAATTTTAACAAAAAATAATATTTTAAATATTCATCGAAACAAATCTAACAGTATATTATATATAATCATTTGTCTTTACAAATCAATAGTAAAAGAAATTGTCGTTATATATTAATATAAAAGATGGAATAATAGTATTTGCACAACCATTTTTAATTTTAAACAATTTTGGAACAATTTTTTTTATTGGAAAAAAAAAACAATAAAGATATTTTGTTGTCCAAAAATAAGTGAAAGTAATCCAAAAAGGTAAGAAGACAATGAAAATAAGTGAAAGTAAACCAAAAATTATTCTAAAATCGTTGTCCAAATATCATAGATAGTAGGGATACATATATAGTAGGTATTGGAGGAGTAATATTCTCTTTACTTGTATGTCGACAGAAATACACCAACAAGTGGGTCAAGATATTTTGTTCTCATGAAGAGACGTGCATATTTCTCCCATGTTACAGTGTTCATTGACAGTGTTATAAGTAAGCTTTCATATCTCTCACCAAACTACCCAACAACCACAAGATGACAGACACCATAGCAGCAAGTAATAATTTCATAGCTACATGCATGTGGTTCACACCCTCTCCTCTTTTCATCTTTGTTAACCTTGTCATTGGTACCATTGCTCTCGTTTCTCGCTTCGCTGCAGTAACTGCACCCAAAACCCAACAAAAACAACCTCATCAAACACACAATCTCAGTCACTACAACCACCACCATAACGAGCCAACATTTGTTACACAACCCGAACCAGAGTCTACTCAACCCCAACTCACTCTAAAACCTTCACTGTTACAGCGAGTCTTGTCTTTCAATCTCAACAAACACGAACCATCACAAACAGAACCCGAAACCCCATATATGGAACCTGTCAAGTCGGATCCGAACTCTGGTGATGAGGAGAATAGCAGCATAGCGATGATGAAGAAATCAGCGAACGAGACTGCAATGGCGAGGAGTGAATCAACAACGAGTAAAGAAGAAGATGAAGCTGATGATGCAAAAGCTGATGATTTTATAAACATGTTTAAGAAGCAATTGAGGTTGCAGAGGCTTAATTCATTTATCCGTTCAAGAAACACCTTTTGATCGATGATAACACAAACATACACTTTCCTTTGAATAGTCGTCTAGATGAAAAGAAAATACTCCATTTGATAAAAATAAATTACTAATATGTTGAGTTTGATTAAATTATGATGAGTCTTTACAGCTTAAACTAAATGACGACACTGTGGATTTTGTTTGTTCAAATTCAATGTGATTATAAATATGCACTAAACAACTTACTTTTCTTTAGAGCTCTTATGTTTGACGAGTTAAGATGTCTCCATTTTCTCTCTCCATTTCTTAAGCTTTACATATTTTAGGATGTATACATTTTTTTCTTCATTTAATATCATATTTTTATATTATACTTCTATACTATAGCGGTGAAGAAAATGAAGAGGATTCCTTACGCATGATTTAGAGGTTAAAATTCTCTATTATTTTTCTCTATTTACTCAATTAACATGGTGATATTAAATAAATCAAAATCTTTTTGATTTACTTCAAAAATTATAAATAATTGATATTACCATTTGTCGTAGGAAATTGAGAGAATCTCAACCCTTGAACGCCCATAGTGGATGCACAAAGTCTTTCCTTATCTAACCTCCCCTATTTCATGTGAAGTAGCGACAATAACCACTCATAAAAAAGAAGTCAATACAGTGAGTGCCCATCCGAACCCACCCGAATCCATTCAAACCCGTTTCGACTTTGACATGAAATCGGCTTTGATTGCCAGTGGATATAAGTTTTGAGAAATGATATTTAGGTCTCATATAAAGTGGTGAGTGATAAAGAGAATGTTCTTTAAATTACGAGTATTGCGTGTGGATTTAAGTTTTGAGAAATGATATTTGAGTCTCATATAAAGTGGTGTGGGATAGAGAGAGTGTTCTTAAAATTATGAGTAACAAGATCACAAGTTATTATGATTGAAGGACTTCAGTGGTCATAAAAACAAAAGGTTTTAAACTATATTTCCATGCAATTTATTACTCCATTATTGTCCATCAAGTTTATAAATTTTAAGAGAGCAAGATCATCTCTCATAAAATTACTCCATTGTTGTTTCATCTTTTTCATCATTTTTTCCACAAACGATTGTCATTATTTTGGCTGCAATTATTTTGTAAATAGTGTAGCAAAATTAATGACATTTGATTGTGCAAAAAATCACGAAAAAGATCAAACAGAAAAAGTTATTTATAAATTAATAAATAAAGAGTCTTACTAATAAGTGTTCTAAAGACATTGTTTAATGAACTCATAAAAAAAAACTTGTTTTAAAAATATAAGTCAAACACTTGTAAAAATCATATCGCACAATTCCCAATATAAAAATTAATACTTTTAAATGCTTAAAAAATGCTCCAATGACACTTATTAGCATTTCTCATAAATAAAATAACAACAAAGTTAACAACGAAGTTCGATGAAAGTGATAAATTAATTGAAGGATGAATAATTTCCTAGAGTGGAAAATTTTTCCCCTATCGTGAATTTGTCCTTAAAGTGACATAAGAGCATCCATATTGGTAGGGTCTTTATCATTTAAGACCTCGTACCTAATAGATACCCCCAATGTGGGAAAAACAATTGGGGGTCTCTTAAGACCCGGGGTCTCACTTAAGACCCCCAATCTTAAGTGGACCCCACACCCCTTTTCAATAAAATCATCATTATATAAGTTGTTTTTGTTGCTTTTCATTAATGAATAGTTATTGGTGGAACTCATTTATACCTCTTGATATAGGATCTCCATTGGAGTGGTTGAATATCTATTAGGTACTATTATTAAAAAATGATGTATCCATGTGGGACCCGTTTAAGACCTCAAATGTGAGTGTCTCCATTGTGGATGCTCTAATAGTTCAAGAAAAAAAGGCAAGAGGTAGAGATGTTCATAAACAAAGAGAGAGATGCAAAATGACATTAAGGGACATACTTTCAAAAACAGAGATTTTTTTTTGTCCAAAACAAAAAGATGTGTGATGCTAATATTTTGGGCAGGTGTGTACTAGTTAACGCGCGTGCGTGCGCACACAAATATATATATATATATATATATATATATATATATATATATATATATATATATATGGTCTTCCAAAGCTTTTTCGAAAATATTGAACCTCTAAACATACTGCTAGTGTACCTAAACATTGTTCCAAAAACGAAAATAACCTTGTATTTTGCAGTTTACCCTAGCATATTATAGGGGTTACAATTAACAATTTTCATTTATTAACAAGATCAATGTCCAGATCTAAAAAGTTTAGGTTCAAAATTATAGAAGGAGTATCATTTAGCTATCCATGTTGGGCTAAACAAAAACATATTTCGATATAAAAAAAAAAAAGAAAAAGTAGAAGAACATACCTCCAAGATAATGGGTAGCTCAATCACCGTCTCTTAACAATGATAACTCGTCATCTTGGCATGTAAGTATATATAATAATCATATTTTTTAAAAATCTCATTTTTTCAATCATATACTACCTCTATTCCTTTTTAATTGTCACATTTTAACATTTTACATAAACCAAGATAGTCAATGATTGTTACTATTTTTGATGCAATAAGTTGTACTTTTACTATAATGACCTTATTCATTTAATATCTCATTTCATATATTTCTCTCTCCGCAATAAATAACTAAGGATAATATTGGTAAAACAACATTTAATATTGCATTGAACTTTGAAAGTGACAGTTAAATAGGAACAAAAAATTTCTTCAAAAGAGACAGTTAAAAAGGAACGGAGAGAGTATTACTTTGTTGATCATGAAAAAACTCCTCTCAAGTGGTGGCCGGGCGCAACAGAGGATTGACGAGTTTTTTTTTTTTTTTTAAAGTCAAATTAGTCCACCGAAATTGACACTTGAGATAATTAAACCTGAAAATTTATTAGAAAGGCGGGTCATCACCCAATAAAAGAGGGTAAGGGCAATATATAATAATGTTAGGTACTTTGAAAATTTATTAGATAGACGGGTCATCACCTAATAAAAGAGTGAGTGTTTGAGAGAGTTACGAAGAAAATGTTTCTAACATTTATCATAAATATATATAGACCGAGCCTTCCAAAGTTTTTTCCTAAAATATTCAACTCCCAAACATACTCTTAATGTACCGAACAACGTTGTTCAAAAGACATAAATACCCTTGTTCACAACTATTGCTCTTTAAACACTTAGCAATTGCTCGCAGACACCTTAAATTATTGAAAATACCTTCATTAGTTAATTACTGTTCATAGTATTTCTTTAAGGTGCTAAAGAGCAAGGAGTTAGTATCATTTAACTAACCATGTTAGGCTAAACTAAACAAAACATATTTTGATAAAAAAAATCTCATGGGAAACTCAATTACCACTTCTAAACAAAGAAACCTTTTGAAAATTAATAGAGAATGATATTCATTGAAAACTCATCACCTTGACACATAAGTAATATATCATAATTATATTTTTAAAACTTTTCATTTTCTCAATCATATATTACTTATGGTGATCATGAAAAAACTCCTCCAAGGCGGCGGGCGGGCAGTAGAGGATCGGAGAGTTATCCTACGCTAAGGTGCAAACCTATGCTGGGCTCCGACAAAGGGCACTATACAATAATGTTAGGTACTTTGAAAATTCATCACCGAGAAATATGATGTGTGCATTTGTTTAATATGACTGAATTTTGACATGATGATTCCATGAAAATTCACCATGTTACAAGTATTACCTTCTAATACACTCTGCCTTTTCTCAAGGAAAACTCGTATTTCTTTCCTAGATTGGAATACAATCTGCGGCTGCCAAGGAACTAGTAGTAGGGATGGCGTGCGGTTCAGTACAATTAGGTACTTTTATCCTATCTCGTTTTTTGTTCATTTTGGTTAAGCATGTGCAAAATCTTTATTAAATCTTCAAATACAACCACCCAACTATATACAATTCTATAACTTTTACCAAATATATACGTGATGAATTGTAAAGGCTAGCCTTAGACTGGACTCAGGATGTATATTTTTTTTTAATGTTACTTCATGGGGCAGGACAAATAAATTAATAACATTAATTTTAGGGTAACTAAGATTTGTTTGAGGGAAAGTCCAACTAAGATTAATATATATAAAATTGGAATAATATAGTCAATGAACCACAAGTATATATAGTGTAGAATGTTCATGGAGGTACACTCACAAAATCGGTAGGAATCTATATAAATGTTACACAAATGTTAATATAATTGAGCATGTGTTTTCTTACATTAATGAACATTATTCTATACAAGAATTTGTCAGTTCAATAATATATTCAATATATATAAGTCATATTCCTATATATGTCATAGAAGATTTTCGATACAGTGGTCTAATTGTTGGGCAAGAATAAACTGATTGCATGCGTATCATATCATACACAGTATGTCAACCGTATAACAATTATAAGTTTCTCTCAAAAATAAAAAGAAATTATCTGTTGACTTTGACAATCATCACACGTAGTACTACAGTTTAATCTTCAATGGAACTACTCTCTCCGTCCCGTTTTAAATGACCTAATTTAAAAAAGTGCACTATTCATATAACATGTTTTGACCTATTTTTTTTACTAATATATAAATACAAAATATAGCGTATAAGATCTTGTTGGATTCGTCACGATGAATATTTTCAAAATATCAAATTTTTATAATTTTTTCCAATAGATTATTAAAGATATTTAAGTTCAAAATTGTGCATTGGCATACGTGACAAAGTCAACTAGGTCATGTAATATGGCACGGAGGGAGTAATAAATATGAAGTCTCCTCGTTATAAAAGTAAACTAAAAAAAATCAAATAATGTGCAATCTTCAACCTTTGACTATAATTTTTAATCTCCGCCCAAGCCAATTTATACTATAATCGGCGAGAAAGACAACGCAACTAAAAATTACCCCCATCTTTCAAAAAAAAAAATTATCCCATCTACAAATAATTTTTTGAGCGCTATAAATAAAAAAAATTGCTTCCTTTATTTCACATGAGTGACATATTTGATTATTTCATACATGAAAAATTATAAATGAAAGAAAAAATTATACTTTTATTGGATTGTTTTTATAGGTATCAGTGTATCTACCATTACCATCGATGTGAAATATATTAATTTCATAATGATGCATTTCGTATTGATTAGAGAATACGCATTAAAAAATTAATATTACATTAAAAGTTAAAACTAGTGTCACTACTTTTTTTTTTTTTTTTTTTGTATATTTGTGTAACAAAAAGAAAATCCAAGTTTTGTGATTAGTCTAAAGCGTGCAAAGGAAAAAGGTAATTTTATTTACAGATCCAAGGTTACACAAGACGTATAAATCAAAGAAACACATACAACATTATACAATTACATTTTGTCAAAAAAACATTATACAATTACATGCCCTATAAAACTTCTCGGACTCTTCCTATAGTTTTCTATATAAATACGTAACTAGACCTTTAGAGTTGAGAAAGACAAATTACAAGAAAACTCGTAAATCAATTGATTAGGCAAAGTTGTTCATAATGACAAGGTATTTTCTACTTTCGAAAGCTTTGGTTATTCTACTATGTCTTAATATTGTAGTGCACACAAAACAAGCACAACTACAACCATGGTCACCACTAGATGCACCAAAAGAAATCCTCCAAATGCTTAGTCGTGACCCCGTGACCATTTCACTAGCCTCAACCGATTTTGGCCACATAATTCACCAAAACCCTTTTGCAATTTTTGCACCATCGTCAATTAATGACATATCTAAATTGATCAAATTCTCAAATTCACTTCCTATCCCTTTTACTATAGCAGCTAGAGGGCAAGGACATTCGGTTAATGGACAATCCATGACAAATGATGGGATTGTGATGAACATGACTGAATTGAATAATGAGCTTAGAAATAATGGGAATGGAATTGTTGTGTTTGATAAATATGTAGATGTTGGTGGTGGACATCTTTGGATTGATGTGTTGCATGCAAGCCTTGAAAAAGGACTTACACCACTTTCTTGGACTGATTATTTGTATTTATCGGTTGGTGGAACTCTCTCTAATGCTGGTATCAGTGGACAAACCTTCCGATTTGGTCCTCAAATTTCCAATGTTCATGAATTGGATGTTGTTACTGGTACGTATGAATCATTCTTTTCTTTGATAATTCTCTCCCTCCTAGTTCCTACAATAGGTGATGTATTTAGGTTATTGATAATGATAGATTAGGTTTGATGAGTTTTGACCAAACTCATTTTACGACTCAAACAAATTTTATTAGTCTAGATTGGATCAACCATTCGGTCTTTCTTTTTATGTCAAACACGAACCAACCCGATAATAAACATGTTAATTAGTTTGAGTCGAGTCAGGTCATGGACTCATATGACATCATTTTTTGAAATTTTTTAAAAAGTATATACTATTAAATTAAATGATATTCTATTCGTGAGAATTTAGCAATTGGACTTAACTCTAGAAATGAAAATTCTAACATTTGAATTTTACTCCCACAAATAAAGAAATAATTTAAATGTAACTAAAACACTTATAAATCAACACAAAATTCATAACCTATATTAATTTTTGAAATAAAAAAATCATATTTGAAATCATACATTAACTTGTTATACGCGAACCAAAAGAAGATAAATAAGAGAAAATTAATGTTGATTTTACTGTATTATCAATAGATAAAATTAAAGATAAAATATTAGGGTCTCTTATATATATAGATTTATTCCCCCCCAAAAAATATATATAGTTTTATTATTATAAAAAAATAGTTTAATAATAGGATGGATGGATCATGTACAAAAAAAAAAAAAAGGATCGATGGATGGATCAACCAATTACAACAATAGCTACTACCATCACATATACTCAACACAAACGGAGGGAAGAAGATCATATCGTTTTATTTTCTCCTAAAAAAAATTATATCGTTTTATTTTATTAATTTAGTAAATAACATTTGTCGAAGAGAGGAACAAACATATGGCATGAAGTTATTGTTAGGTAGATTTCAAAGAGTTATTTTCCTTCAAAAACAAGTTTTTTTTCTTCATGATATCCAAACTTTTAAAAATGACTAGATAGCTATCCCAAAAATAAGATCAAATGCATTAAACTAATTAAATGCTAAAAAATATTGTATTAATATTATACGGGTTCTAATTTTTCTATATTAGGTTAACTTATCTTTACAAAACCAGTTGTAAGGTGAGTTATGTCATTTTTTTTAAACTCATTTCATATATTATCTTTATAATATGTGAGTCTTGAGTTTGCATTTTGCACATTTATAAGTCTCGTCAAATCGTCACTACTCAATTTTGTGTGAATATAAGTGGTTGGCGGACCAAATTGATTGACTATAATATCATGTTATATTTTTATATTGAGTGAATTCAGACTTACAAACCAACTTATAAAACAATACATACTATTCTTTATAAATTCATTTTAGATCTTATTTTTATCCGTAATTTCCAATAGGTTGGACAATAATTGGGGATATGAGCTCATATTCTTTGGTCAGGTCTTGAATTCAAGATTTTGCAGATATACAAAATTAAAATGTGATAGACATTATAGATTTCCCTAGTCAAGATTTTGCAGATATACAAAATTAAAATGTGATAGACATTGGAGATTTCACTAGTGGTCAATATTTTCTCTTAAATATCTTGAGTATACATAATACATATAAACTCTAGAATATCTTGAGTAATACTATAACAACAAGGAAAATAAAGAGAAATTGGTTTCATTCAACCAAATCAAATTCAGTTCGCAAGAATTTATTAAGCTATCTTGACATGTCGCATCATATCTTTATAGAAGATTTTAAACTTGTCTCTATATGAAGTGAAAATTGACCATGTCATTACAAATTTATGTATGGGGGATTAAATTTTTTTTTTTTGAGTTATCATGCTAGGTTCAAAGTCTACATGTCTATTTTTAATTATCAAAATAAAATGTCTAACTATGTCAATTAGCTAGTTGAGGTTTATCTCTTGATATTCAGTGTACGTAGTACTCATCGTCAATTCGTCATAGTCATATTATAATGGTTGAAGCTTTGACATATTTATTTAGTATACTATGATTTATTATAGAATAACAGAGAGATATTAAAAAAATTAGCCATTGGCCTAAAGAAAAAGAACAAAATTGTTCTTGGAGGAGATTTCTGTGTTTTGAATGATACCAAAGGAAAACAGAAGAATGATTTTTTTTTCTTCTTCAAATAACATAATGACCGTACTAATTGTTGTAATATTAGGGATATAGTTATCTCTATAAATAATAATCAACAATAAATATATGAATCAATTTATGTTAATAAGAATAATCAAGAGAGATTTCAAGGAAACTTATCTCCTTTGAGGTTGTTGTATAATGACCACCGACATAACTCAATCAACATCTCTAAACATCAATTCCACAAGACAGCTACAAAATCAACAAACAAGTTTGAGATGTGCTGATCGCACTGTCCTTAACGATTTTTCACGTAATTATACGCTAATTCCCCAGAATTTAATAGACCCTTCTCGATGTAGAATCGAGGAAACAGAACTAACAAGAAAGATTATTTCAGGAAGATGTAACCCAAGAAAACATTTGATTGGAGGAGAGAAAATGATTTTAGAGGAATATGTGTGTTTCAAAAAGTATGTTCTATACTCATTGCAAAAGGATTATATAGACATAATGTCACCGTTTGTTAAATGAAGAAAAATCAGTATGTAACATGGTGTAGTCTCTAATATTAACCAACAAGTATGTATTCGGTCAAGTGACAAGGCATGAATATATATATAACCAATTAAAGTAACCGTTCCAATGTTTTTCCAAAGCAAAACCATGAATCCTAATTACTAGAATTGATTAACGATAAATCCCTTAAAGTAGGAGTTACAAAAAACGTGTATAAGACCAAGTAAAATTGCAACCTTAATACAAAAGAAAACGAATTAATTAATAATAAATAAACATGATAATAAATTTTCTTTTATTAAAATAATTTTTCTATATTTCTCAATTAAAAATATGGGACACAAAATATTTAAAACTTTGAAATATAATCAAAATTTACAACACTCATGAATCTTTAAATATGGAGAAATGTGACTCGAATCCAGACTCATAGCTATTAATTGGACTTTATTTATAGAACAATTTTATTTTATTTTAATTATACGATAACTTTCTTTTTTGAGTGGACTTTTTGGTTTTGATTATTTGCTAGTATTTGTTTTTTGAAGGGATTTATTTGTTATAGATGACTAGAAAATGCAAAATTAAATAAAATAAGAATGTTAGTGTCACGTGACTTCATCGTATATTTATTAAGATTTCATGTCAACGATTTAATCAAAGTAACATATGCAACATGAAATCAACTCGTTTTCAATCCAACAAAATGGCTAGACTCTTGTTATATTGCAAACAAGTGTTCGAGGAGTGTTACGGACATTTTTTTTTAATATATATTCTCTTTAACACTCATTTTTTTATATGGTAAAATTCGGTGGGTATTAAATATTGAAAACTGATCCTCCATAAAATATTGGGACTCACTTAGATTTCATCAAATAGAGAGGGTCATAGAAAGAGAGCGTTTCTATAAGCAATATCATACTAGAACAAAGAGTACTATATGCAATGAGATCTATGGAGAGAAAATATTGCAACATGAAAGAAATACTAAATCTAAATTTTTTTTTTCTTCTTTCGAAACAACTAAATCTAAATGTTTTATCTAATGGTAAAAACGATTTTATTTAGTGTCATTTTTAAGATGTTCATGTGAGTTTAATCTAATTAATATGAACATTATATATTATATAAGGGTTTATTGTTCGAACTTCGAATACTTTACTTATTCACACCTTACAAAAAAAACATTCTATTCGACTAGGTTCTTAAAAAAGTCAACCAACGAAGTATATTGCCACACGAACTGATTCAACTTATCCCACAGTTCCCAATATATTTTCTATTTTGATGGCGCAAAAAATTAGATCAACTCCCTAAAAATAAAATATGCATTTTTTTTGGGATAATAGAATATACATATGGTGGCAAAATATATCTCTGGTGTAATAATAAAAATCATAGAGACTAGTAGCTCTTCAAATTAACAACTGAATATCTTTTTTATACAATAACAAAATACATGTTTTTTTTTTAAATAAAGGTTTTTTGACGAATTGAAAATAAACTTTTTTTAAGGGTGAAAATACATATTTTTTTAATATTAAATATTAGATTGTTTTGTTTATTAATAGTAACACTACAATCATAGTTTTAAAAACCGGACCGGTGATCGATTCGGTAAGGATACTAAGTCACTGGGTCATTGGTTGAACCACTGAGCCACTGGTCGAACCGCATGACTGAGTCAGATTGAATCAGATAGCTCGATTATATGACTCGGTCTATATAAAAAAAATCTTTGTGTTAAAATTAGACTGAACCGAATTACTTTGAACTCAAATATATAAAAGATAAAAAAAAATTACACTTAATAGAAGCACATCTTTATAACGTAAATAAAAACAACTTGATAGATATCCCTTGAATTTAGTTTTTTTTTTTGAAGGACCCTTGAATTTAGTTGAATATATATTTTATGAGATACAATACATATTCAATTAAATATTAAAAAATATTTCAATGTCAAGTACAACCCTAAAAACTAAAAATGTGTTGAAATAGTCTTAATCAAGTAAAAAGTATTTATTAAAATATCTGAGACGATGGTATTTAAATTATAATCGTGTGCTGAGTTCCTTAAAAAAAGTGTGCTTGGTTCCCCTAAAAAAAAAAGTGTGCTCAGTTATTATATTAATTACAAGAAGCAATTAAATAAAAAAAGATGTGAATGGCGTAATGGTAAAATTGATTTAATTAAATTTCTGCTTTACATCAAACCGGTCCGGTTTGTTGAAACCGTCGGTTCTGACCGAGTCTCACCGGTTTAGTCCGGTTTGATAACACAACCGATCCGTTAAGCAACTCGAACCGGTTACCTTACCGGTTCTCGATCGGACCGGTTCAACCGACCGGTGCGGTCCTACAAGAGCATTAAGAACAACAAAATGACTAATGAACTCAAATTTCATCAAGAAAAACATGTTATTTATTTATGTATTATATTTTTCCTTTGGTTTTCCCAGGGAAAGGAGACTTGGTGACTTGTTCTACAGAGAAGAACTCAGAATTATTTTATGCCGTTCTTGGAGGTCTAGGTCAATTTGGGATTATAACCCGGGCAAGAATAGCTCTTGGACCTGCACCTAAGAGGGTAAGTAACATGTTCTCTAATTAATAATTCTTGCTTATTCATGTTGTATAGAGGGAATCTTGAGCACATATTTAAAGACGGTTGTAAAATGATCGTTAGTATAATTTTAATTAATAATAACAAAAAAATATACAATTTCATGAATTCGTATGGTTTCTTGTTAGTATGTCACAATCATAATTATAGTTGTCTAACATGTGCAACATTGCATATGTTAAAGTAACTAAAAATAGTAAATTTTTATTGAAAATAAATAATTATGAAAATAAACCCTTGCTATAATGCATATTTGCAAGTCAAACTTATAAAAATATGCATTAATCATGAATATATTACCCTTAAATTTTGGAAAATTCTTTTATTATATTATCCTAAATTACTAATTAAACAATTGTTTGATTAATTTCTTGTAGGTAAAGTGGCTCCGTTTACTTTACAACGACTTCTCTGCATTTTCTGGAGACCAAGAACATTTAATCTCATTGAATGGAATAGATGAAACTAATGCACCCAATTATGTAGAAGGTTTCTTGCTTCTAAATCAGCCACCATTGGACCTATCCTTTTTTCCAGAAATTGATCAACCTCGCATAACTTCCTTGGTAACTCAATATGGCATAATCTACATCATTGAGCTTGCCAAATATTACGATGAAAACTCTCAAGATCATGTTGATCAGGTAATTATTTTTTGTAAGATTCTTGCATTCCAAAAAGACTCGTTTCATTTCTTCTTTGTTTGTATGATTAAAATTTATCTACTAACATAGACATCCTTTTGTTTCTTGAATAGGAAATTGAAATTTTGCTTCAGGGATTAAAGTTTGTCCGTACTTTTAAATTCGAAAAAGACGTGTCGTACGAAGAATTTCTAGATAGAGTTCATACTGATGAGCTAACACTAAGGGCACAAGGGCTTTGGGATATCCCACATCCTTGGTTAGACCTATTTGTTCCTGGTTCTAGAATGTCTGAATTTAATGAAGGTGTGTTCAAGGGTATTGTCCTTAAACAAAACATTACCGCAGGACTTGTAATAGTCTACCCAATGAACCGAACAAAGTAAGTTATGAAAAATTATTTAGTTAATTATAATTATGAAATTCACAAGCATATTTATACTTTGAATTAATTCATAGGTGGGATGATAAGATGTCAGCAGTTACACCTAATGAAGAAATTTTCTACGTTGTGGACTTTTTGCGTGCAACTGGGTTTGATAATTTGGAGGCATATCAGTCTCAAAACCAACAAATATTGCAATTTTGTAAGGATGTTGGCATAGAGATCAAACATTATCTTCCCCTAAATAGAACACATGAAGAATGGGTGGAACAATATGGCCTCAAATGGAATGCTTTTGAGAAAAGAAAAAATCAATTTGATCCAAATAATATATTGTCACCTGGGCAAGGGATTTTCAACTAAATAAAAAAAATATGTCCACTTTTCTATCTTTCATCTAATCTTTTTCATTTTAATTTACTGTATAGACTCAATTAAGCAATTTACCAGTATGTTTTCTTGTCATAATTAAATATTTGTACATTTGTATAATCTGTAACACACGTTATTTAACTAGATTGAATAAAAAAAGTACCTATTTAAATTGATCAATAAACTTTGTATAACATATTCCACTATATATTTCTGCTCTGATTTCTGTGTCAAAACAAAGAAAATTCTGCTCCGACTTTAAGATCAATTTGTACTGTATCCATAGTGCAACTTAAGAATTCTGCTCTTTACCCAGCAAAAATCACTTACGCCCAATTGTATTTCCAAATATATGCCTGCGTGACTTAAGCCACGCTGTGCTATTAGGGATGCGTGAGTTAAGTCACGCTGCGTGACTTAACTCACGCATGGGTATATTTGAAAATACAGTTGGACGCGAGTGATTTTTGCTGAGTAAAGAGCAGGAAAATTGCTTTTCTGACATAAAAAAGTTCATATTGACACATGAAAATGACCAAATTACCCCCAGCGGTAGTTAACTGCCTCTGGCATATCCGACAGCAGTTAACTTCCGCTGGCTCCAGAGGCAGTTAACTGCCTCTGACTTTGCTGCACTTAAGTGCAGTTCCAGTTATAATTTTACGCCTTTCGGTCGAAAAATCAAAATAAATCGAAACTTATTCAGAATTCAACGAAACTTTACAGACCATCTATATATATTTTTTTAGAGCTGTCTGCAAAAAACCAGCTCAAAATTCAATTTCTAGGTCGATGTTTAATGTTTTGTTTTCTTAAGTTATTGGCGCATTAAAAAATCATATTTAATCCACCCGTTGTCGAAAAATTCTAAATTTTTGCGTGAATTTTTTTTTTTATGTTCTTAATATGTGTGCAAAAAATAATGAAAAAATTCAACCTCTATATAACTTCTCCGGACACGCAGTTGGAAAAATATTGCAATTTTACGCGTTTCAGTAAAAAATTTAACATAAATTGAGGAATAGTCAAATACTACGAAAATTTGCAGATCCTTTGTATGTATTTTTATAGAGGTGTCTGCAAAAAAAAGCTCAAAATTCAATTTTTAGGTTGATGTTTTGATGTTTTCGTGTCTTAAATTTTAGGCGCGTTAAAAATTCATATTTAATCCGTCCCTTGTCGAAAAATTCAAATTTTTTTGTGGAAGATGTTTTTTTTTTGTTCTAAACATGAGTGCATAAAATCGTGAAAAAGCTCAAACTCTAGGACACTTTTTCGGACTCGCACTTAGAAAAAAATTGCGATTTTGCATGGTTCGGTCGAAAAATCAAAATAAATCGAGACTTAGTCGAAATGTTACGAAACTTTATAGATGTTGGCATTAAGATGAATATTTGGTTTGAAAGACAAATTAATTATTCATGTTACCTTAAGTGACTAATCTTTATACTAACAATTTGAGAGTTTTTCTAAATACACTATTTCAAGAATACTCTTCTTTAAGCATGTCCACATCATCAAACTCAATATTGATGGCAGCTTTCTAGAAGATTTTGGTTGTTTAGGTGCTGGTGGTGTTGTTCGCAATCACGATGGAGATTGGATTGTTGGTTTTTTCCACTATGAAGATGGAGGTGATGCGTTATTAGCTGAGTTACGTGCTATCTAAATAGGTCTTGATTTTTGTTGTAAAAAAGGTTATGTCAACATTATTTGTGAGAATGATTGTTTGGAAGCAGTTGACCTGATTATTGATGGTCATGATCATACCCTGAACACTTATGCTACTGACATCATTCATATTCGAGATGTTTTACATGAAAATGGAAATACAATATTGATGCATGTTCTTAGGGAACAAAACATGTGTGCTGATTTTATGGCTAAGGAAGGATCACAAACAAGATGCTCTGTTCACTCGAATTGTCCTCCACCTGGCATGTAATCTCTCATTCTGAGAGATAAGCTTGGAACTTAATTTCGACACTCTCTCTTTTTTCTTTTTCTTTTTCGCTCGTTAACACTACCAAAAAAAATACTAATTAAAAATTTAAATGTAGTAATTAGTTTCTAAGGTTGTATAATTAATTTTTATTCGTTACAAAATTATATTACTTAATAATTTGCAAGATATTACTAAATTTCAAATATTATGAAGTTAATTTTTTGTTGGTTAGATGAAATATAATTAAATCATTTAATACACATTTTATAAAATTAAAGACATTAATAATATTAATTTTAAAACGGTTAAATTAATAAATAATAGATATTAACCGTTAGGGTACTATTTTTCTATATAAATAGTAGGCTTTGGGGAACGAGTAACCGACAATCACAAAATATAGTTCTTCTTTATTTGTTCTCTGGTTCTTGGGTATCTATATTCCGGTTGTTTCACCAAGAAAACAATCGCGCACATTGGTTGTGAGGGTTGTTCGTGCTTGGTTTGTTCAAGCCTCAAAAATAAAAAACTATCATTTTTCATGGAGTTGGTTTTAATGGATGGAAAGGTACTATTTTCATGTCTTTTTGGTTTCTTTTTTTTGTATTTTGTTGTTTAAAGTATAGTTTTTAAACTTTGTTATCTGGGGTGATCGAATTGGTGCGTTTATACGAAGAATATTGATCTACAAGTTCAAGGAGTAGCTCCAAGAGGAATGGCGTTCACGATTTCTTCATTTGATGTCTCTTGCACCAATGTTTCGTATAGACCATCCCGCAACGAATACAAACTGAATTTCACAATCAACAAAAAAGCCAAACTATCTAAAACTGCTTTGGTCCCAACAAACCTGTATTCGTTTACACATGCACCTGATATTTTCAACGATTCTTACGACAACAACTACTTGGTTGGTAAGTGACTATAAATTTCTTCCTGTAAATTGGAAGAAATATTATTGTTTGTTTGCAAGAATAGCACAATAATTTAATTTTTTTTTGTGAAAATAGTTTTATTTTTCAATGTTACAATTTATTTTTAAACGTTATATAATCATCTTAACGGTTGAATTAATAAAAAAAATTGTTTAATATGATTCAGTTATACGTTATATTCTTATAATAATAAATTGTAATTTGATCGATATTTTAATCTGCGTTATATATGCAGATGTAATTGGAGTCATGACTGGAGTTGATGTTGAAAGAGAATACGAAAGAGATAGTAGAAAAACTAAGATGAATGTCATTGAACTATATTTAAATCGGTACGGTTGATTTTTTTGTAAGTGTATTTTTTTTAAAACATGTGTTATGGTATTTAATTGTTATTTGTATAATATTTGACAATTTTGAATAGGTATCACTTTAAATTTACTCTTTTTGGAGAGTATGTTGAAGAGTTGAACTCTTTTCTATCTTATGGTGAATCTCAAAATGTTTTTGTTGTCATTATGTTCACAAAAGTAAAATTGTTTCAACGTGATAATTTATAACTAGAAATGTGATTGTTTGTTTATATATATAATTGAATCATATTTTTATCATCAAACTAATTTCAAACTTCCATCTCCACCCCTTTTCTAGCAGCATGATAATTTTAGTGTTAAGTTACTTAATATTTTATATATTATATATTTATGTAGCTGGTGGCTTCACTGGGATGGATTTTGTTTGTATGAAGACGTCAAATCAATTATATTAAAAAGCTTTCAAGCACAAGATGTGCCCAACAAAGGAAAATGTATAGTTCTAGATGCATAGATACAAAAGAATCAAATTATGAGGTAGAATAACCATGTATGTAGAAGGATAATTCCACCAACATTTCAAATCAAAGTACATACATGATTTCTTAGTATTTTGTCACCACTAAACAAGAATTGTAAATTTATCTAACAACACCATTAACGGGTTCTTGTGACAAAAATGTAAGAATTTATGTCTTTCCAAATAATCCAAATGCAAGTCAACAAAATCAATTGAAAACTAAAACAAACTTTATTTTTAACAATTGAGAACCACCGAAATGAAGAATACCCTCGCATGAATTAATGGGAAGAGCATAATAGTTATCAAGCCACTTTAGAATATTATGTCATATGCTATCAAAGAATTCACACTAAAAATAAAAAATATTAACATTTTCCTCTTTTTCACACCTGCCAGAACATAAAAATGAATCCACGTAAAGAGGAAAATGTTAATCATTAAAACAAATTCTTAACTTCCACACTTTATCGACCAAGACACACTTTATCCCACTTAACCCAATTGAATTTCCTAACTTCCACACTCTCTCCGCACCAAAAATAATAAGGATTCAATGAAATAAATTATACTTATGTGAACCTTGAAGAATGAAAGAAATTAAACCAACTGTGGTGGATATTAAAAGAAAATACAAATATACATTACAAGAACAAAGATACATTACAAGAACATTGAATCGAATTTGAATGGATGAACTTGATTTGTTTTTATTTTTTTATTTTTAATATATAATACATTATGGTATTTAATTATTATTTTGATTATTTTCAATTTATTTTGAAAGATATTAGTTTGAATGTACTCTTTTTCTACCTTTTGATGAATTTAAAAGGATGACTCTGACAATTTTGTTGGCAAAAGTTAAGTTGTTCCTAGGTAAATATTTATAACTATCAAATTGATTATTTAATATCATTGAAAAGTACATATCTATTCATTTACTTGAACCATTTTATTTGTTTCTTTAGTGATTAGAAAACGATGTTAGGTTAGAAAAGTATAATGAAACAATGAATTTCAAATCAGAATTACAGTAAAGTATAACAAAATTAGGTTAGAGTGTTTTAATTTTTGACCCTTGATCTCTAATTAAAAAAAATGAAGTAGGAGATTAAAGAAAATTGTTTTCTCAATTTTTTCTCACTAGAGATAATTTGCTTTCGAGATAAATTCTCTCTCCATAATTTTTTTAGGGACTCTCCAATCTTTAATATAAAAAATAAATAATTACATTTTTTTAATCTTAAATGAAACAAATATAACTTACTTTGACTCTATTTAATGTTATTTATCCTAATATACATTTTAATTCATGTAAGTTTTATTTTTAATATTTCCTATTCACATGTAACAAGTTTCAATAGATGGTACTTTTCATTTTTTTTTTATCAAATCAAGAAAACTAATTGCATATAAGTAAATTTTTGAAGTTAGATATTTTTTTAGAATTGAATCAGAGATAGTATTGTGATTAAATAAAAAAAAAGTAATAATTTTATTCGTAGTGGTAGATTATAACAGAGGTAATCGTACCTGTTTAATATATTGAATGACTGATAAATCAAATTAAATTAATTTGAACTCTTATTAATTAGATATATTTTTAAGAATATATTAATTATTCATAGTGTTTTTATATTTTAAGCATAGTTGTACTATTGTCCATTATTTTATCATTCTCACAAAAATTAATAGTTATATCTTTATAAAATTTAACCTTTTTGTCCCAATAAACGATTATTTATTGTTTCAATTTTAAAAATGAGGATAAATTACCACATAATGTCAAAATTCTAAAATAAAACCAAACTAAAAAAATCAAATAATATCTAAAAAAAAACTATTTATGTGTAAACCCCGTTAATTTTTTTAAAATAAAATCAATCCCGTACCTGCACGGGGCGTTACACTAGTTAATAAACATAACCATATGTCCACCAAAAATATCAAACAAAATAACTACTAGTATATCAATTGCATTCATATTTAATTTGCATCCACATTTAACAATTATAATTATCTGAATTGCATTCATATTTATTGCTAAGTGTTAGAATTAGATTAATAAGTGTTATTAAATAACTAAAACCAACATATAAGATATAATGATAAAACAATTTGCAAGATTTTTTTTTATTTTTTATATTAAATAGAGGAATTTGATATCAAACAATTTTGCAAGATTTATACACGCGATTTTGTGCGGTTTTCCAACAGTAATATAAACCCAATTAGACCTAAGCGGACTTCACACCAGACGATCCAAATACATTCAATAATATATGATTTTAAGTTGTTTTTAGTTTTTTGAGATTGATTTACATTTTTTATTTGGATAGGTTTGGATACTATGAACACCCGTAATATAAGTCCAACTAGACTTAAGCCTATTTCACACAAGACAATCCAAATATATTCGATAATATATGGTTTTGAGTTGTTTTTAGTTTTTGGAGATTGATTTACATTTTTTATCTGGATGGGTTTGGATAGTATGAACACCCTTAGTAATAGGCGAAATCATAAAGGTCAACATTGGACTTCATAATTTCACATGCTATTTTGTCCAAAAAAAATTACCTGCTATAATAAGTAATTTTATTAATTCATACTGATTTGCAATAATATTTAGTTTGCTCAATAAAAATAAAAATATGCATTATTAGCCTAGTATAATTTAACCTCAAAGTTCCACCTTTATTTTTCACGTCCATATTTAAAACACCATCTCTTTATCTTAGGTTTTGGTCATAGTGTGTATATCTATGCCAGCTAACTAGCTGAGATGGTCCCAAAACAAACATGTCCCTTTTCCTCAATAGAAAAAAATATCTAAAACGCTGGTTATAATTTTATTTGTTGAAGATTTTTTGTCCAGGTGATAAAATCATCCTAGGATCAAACTTGTGCTTGTTTTCCAAGAAACTCTTCCATTTAGTGCCAAAATGTTTTTTCCAATCTTCTTGTGTGCTGTGGTTAGGAAGATATTGCTTAGCTTCAATGCCAGCATCACTACAAAACTTCAAAATTTCTTTGTTTTGAGTATCATATGCTTTCCAATTATCAAATCCACTTGAGTGTAAGAATCCAACTGTGTAGAAGACATCCTCGTTTGGTATCATTGCTGACATCTTATCGTCCCACCTGGATTTAAATTTCATGTAATTAATTAATGATTAAATTTTCTTGATTGTTATTATATGATTATACTTATAATAATTGAAAACAATAAAATGATCATGATGAATCAAAGTAGATGGTACGTATTTCAAAGACTTACTTGCTTTTATTCATTGGGTAAACCAAGACAGTTCCACTGGTGATGTTTCTTTTAAGAATTATATCCTTGAATACACCTGAATTAAAATCCAATATTTGAGATTTTGGTATAAATAAATTAAGCCATGGGTGAGGAACTTCCCACAATCCTTGTGACTGAAGCTTCAACTCTCCACTTCGGACTCTATTCAAGAACTCAACATATGAGACCTTTTTCTCATAATGAAGTCCAGGGATATAGGCTTGCCCTTGAAGCAAAATTTCAATTTCCTACATAAACAAAGAAAAGAAAAAATAATAATGTTATGATATTTATAAACTACAATATGCAATTACAATATTTTATCTCTTGGTTTTGTCAAAAAAATATATTTTATCTTTTGGTATAGCTAGCCAAGATTAAAGATCTAGGGTTATTGAGTTTGCTACCCCAATCATAAAATTAAACTTTAGGGCCAACAGCAAAAAGTTATTGCTATTAATTTTTAAGATTACTTAACTATTTGAAATTTTTTAAATCGATTTCTAAATTAAAAAAAATATATATATATAATTGTAATTAAACTCTTAACTATTTTCTTTTTCAATTAGGTTTTTAAATTTTAACATTTCAACCAATTTTATACATCAGGATCCACCTAATATCTATATTACTTATCAAGTACCAAAATAAGTATTTTAATTTTCTGAAATCATTGACTCCTTCCTTGTGTATGTTAACCACTCCTTCCTTGGAGGGTTATTATTATTTACTGTTAAAGTAAAGCCTAAGTAGAATAGACAGTACCTTGTCCACCATTTTCTCGGATTGATGATCATAATATTTAGCAAATTCAAGGCAGTAGATAATACTGTGTTTGGTTATTAATGAAGCTATTCTAGGATGGTCAGATTGAGGGAAGAAATTAGAGGATCTCCAATTATTTATGGAGCCTTGTTGCATTAGCAACATCCCTTCCAAAAAGTTCAATTTCCTTCCATTGATTGAGATTAACCGTTCCTGATCTTTGGTAAAAGCAGAAAAGTCACTGTAAAGCAATCTGATCCACTTAACCTGTATACATGCCAACCAAAATTCACCATTACTAATGTCTTATACTGATAATCAATTTATTAATGTATATAAATAAACAATACGGAATATATTATAATGCATACTTATATGCAACCGTCAAAATTAGAATACAAGATTCGAGTATTAATTTCAAGAGTGACATTTTGAATATTTTTATTTATAAACTCATATATATTCTGAAGTCCACATTCAACGATTCATACTAATTCAAAAATCAATGATTCATACTCATACGTATATATAACTCGTCCTATATATTCATTTGTGAATATGTGCCTTTCATGGATGACTAATGGAACAGTACGAAGTGAAATATATGACGCGTAACTACCAAGAATGTTAACAATACTAGTGGATTATGGACAAGGACATGTATAAGAATGATGTGGTCAAAATATATGATCGACAACTAGGTAGATTTGGTGTACATTTGTTGGAGGAAAAATGTCATAAGGAGACAAAATAAAGTTATTGACAATTCTGTATAACCGTACCGTTGTGGGAGCTGGTTTAAGAGAAATTCTTGCCCTTGTTATAACTCCAAATTGTCCTAAACCTCCAAGAACCGCATGATATAACTCTGAATTCTTCTCAGAAGAGCATGTCACAAAATCTCCTTTTCCTGAATCAAACAAACCCATCTGATAGATGTCAACAACTATTATTAAATTAAGTATTTAATTAAGAGTATAATATGCATGCATATATCAAGAACTAACGGTATGTTTTATCATGCTGCTTCTTAGTATATTTCTTAAGTTTTTTCTATATGAATGATTGACAAATAATTAATTAAGACTTGGACCAACATACACAAGTTTGTCAAGAATAGAAGACTTGGACCGCAGTACCCCAAAAGAAAAAGAAAAAGGAAGACTTGGACAGGACAGTGTGAAATCATTCAAACTTATATGGAAACATTTTACATCATTTACCTATAGAATAGACAAAGACATGGAGTCCAAACAAAAAAACATAATGACTATTACCAATTATTATTAGTAATGCTGACTGAAATAACTATTAGACTTAAATTATCTTTCGCCTCAATTTTAGATTACCATAGTCCCTCTTTTTAAGTTTGACTCAAATATAATGAAAAAAAATTTAATTAATTTATGCACATTTAATGTTACGGTTTAATAAAAGAAACTTAGATTAGATTTTGCAATATTGTGAATAAAAAAAACTTAGATTGGATTTTTCAATATTGTGAGGAGATGGCAATCTTTCAAAAAAAAAAAAGTATTGTGAGGAGATGACAATTATAATTTAGAATAAACTAGTAAACGAGTTTTCATTTTTACATGAAATTAAAATAATTAAATATATTAACTCCAAAAATTCGTGTGAGAATATTTATTTTTTATAATTGAGTCAGAAATAATGGTCCATAAGTACTAAAGTAAGAAGAGAAAAAGCCAAATTTGAAAAAATGACAAAAAAACAATCTCTACAATGAATTATGCGCAAACTTTCATGATGATGATTCATACCAGTAATCACATCCAATTCATGAACGTTGGTGATTTGAGGTCCATAACGAAACGTCTGGCCACTAATTCCGGCATTGGAAAGTGTTCCTCCAACCGTCAGGTAAAGATAATCAGTCCAAGAAACAGGTGCAAGTCCATGTTCAAGAGTTGCATACAAAACATCAATCCATAATTGTTCTCCTCCAACATCAACATAGTAACCAATCAAAGGGTCTTCAAAGACACTAATTGCAACCCCTTTTCTTTGTTTTCTGAAGCTAGCCATGTCAACTACAATTCCATCATGAGTCATGGCTTGTCCATTAGTGGAGTGACCTTGTCCTCTGGCTGCTATAGTGAAAGGAACATAACTATTGTATGAGATTTTAATTAAGGTTATTATGTCTTGTATAGAAGATGGATGAAAAACTGCAATTGGGAATTCATGAATAATGTTGCCATAGTCACTGGAAGCAATTTTGATGGTTTTAGGGTCATTATGGAGCTTGGTTGATATGGTGTTAACATTGGCTAGCTCTGGTGGTAGCAGAGTTTTGCACTGATCGGTTTTTCCTACGGTGGATATCAAACGGGTTATAGTTATTAGTAGTATGAAATAGGTGAAAAAAGGGTAATTTTTAGCCATTTTGTTTAGATCGAGAGCAAGATATATTGAAGATGGAAAAGTTATGGTATGGTACTGGTCTAGAATGCAAGGGCTATAAATAGAATGGAGGAGCTTGCATGAGAAAGGGTCGTGAGTCATGATGACAAGGACAAATTAACAAGTATAAATGAACGAAGGATCTACATTAAGTGTGTGTCTAACACGTCTCGATTAAGATTATCTTTAATGAAAGAAACCTCTTACGAAACATATTACACTAATTAGTTGTTATGGTATATAAGCTTATTTAATCCGTGATGTAATCAAAATTCTCATAGGGGTATTTTTGTAAAAGCAAAAGAAAAAAGCTCAAAAACACAATGTTTATTTATCATAAGGGTATATATTTTTATGCTGTAAGAAATGCATCATAACTTTTAGGCTCTGTTTAGCTAAAATAGTGGATAACTGATAAACTATCTGATAACTTATAACTAATAACTGATGATTGATAATTTATAGATGATAGTTTATGGTTGATGACTTATAGTTGATAAGTTAATTGAAGTGTTTTGTAAAATTAATTGTTCAACTAGCTGATAAATGTAAAATAACATAAGATGATATTCTTGTTTCATAATAAAAATTTATATCAATTGATATTTAAATATTTAGAATTTTGTCGTTCAATTTGTTTTTTAAAGTAACTTAAATTTATTAATCTAATATATATTTTATATAATATAAATTAAACTTTATTCACTAAAATTTTATATTTATTTTTATTTAAATGGTTATACTTTATAAAACAATTAATTGTAACAGTTACCGAAATATAATTGTAATAATATATTATTAAAAAAGTTTGGAAGGCAAATAGATATATTTTTGTCAAGTAGAAATTCACAATTTTTTAAGGTGGATAGGTGTCCTAGGTTTGAATCCCGATCCCTTGCATATATTATGTAATTTCTCTCTCAACTGAGTTAAGCTCACGGGGATGAAGACAAATAAATATTAACGAGACATATTTAGAATGCAATGTCCCTCCTTGCATCAATTGCTTGAAAAAATCAAGCTACAAACATTCTGGTGGTTGAAACCGAAATACGTTACATTCTCTTTTGAGTACCATTCTTGGTGGCTTAACCCAATTTTATGCTCGGGTGCCATCGCTTTGTAATTTGATTTTTCGCTTGCTTCTTTCGACACCCAAACTTTGTAACACTTTGGTTTAGCCTTTTCTTGCTGGAACACCTTGTGTTGGGAAGTCTTGACCTTTTGTTATTTAATTCCATTTTAACTTCTTCAAAAAAAACATATTTAGTTTTTTGGCAGGGCACGAGGCATATTTACCGAACTATGTGTTATTTTAAATTATAGGAGTAATAAATTATAATTGGTGAAAATAGATCTGAGATGAATTGATAAGAGTAAAAATGGAAGGAAAAAAATGATAAATTATAGACTATAAATTATAAGTTCAAATGCTATTTGAAACAACGTATGAAAAATAAACTATAAATTCATAAAATAAATTATAAACTCATAATAAAATGGTATTTTTCAAACAAAGTTTTTTTTAGTCATACGATCTTATAAGTTATAACCTAATTTGTGACCTACCGAACAATTTCTTAGACTATTGGGTAGAAGAAGAAGAAATAGA
>Ga0315914_1002334_pt1 | contig 29109 bp, 18 predicted proteins | sample MpolenodulesMG_FD_203920 | JGI IMG/M metagenome (GOLD analysis project Ga0315914, IMG submission 203920) | Medicago polymorpha root nodule microbial communities from Los Angeles, California, United States - elongated nodules | ecosystem: Host-associated > Plants > Roots > Nodule | place: USA...
TATTTTTATTCTTATTTTTGGATTTGGGGAAAAATAAAAGAAATCATTAAGGAGAGACAAGTATAAAATAAACAGCAACCGTAATTTAATTAAGGTAGTTGGGAAAAGGTAAAGCTCCACTGGGACACTAATTCAGAATTCACAACCATATCAAATAGTAATGCCGTGACAGTATAGTCTGGCATAATTCATACATTTCATCCGAGCACCAATACAGTAACAAATATAAGATGATGCCAAATTTCCAGCCTGAGAGCACACAATTGCTAACAACAATCATCTAGCCTCAGAAGTTCACAGAACATGGTACACACAACTATCTGCAGAACCCTTTCTCGAGCCACACAACTATTTAACACAACACCAACTCTATGCCTCTCGAGCTACATACATAACCCACTAACAACTGCCACTAAGTATCAAAAAGCATGGAGAAGGTAATGGACTGGTATTCTATACAAACAAAATGTTAAACCCACAGCATAACTCACAAGGTTTCTAAATGTGCACAATTCCATTCAATTCAATACAAACAGACAAAACCAGAAGAATCAACAAAACAAATGTTATAGTCAAACAACAAAATCCATCCAATAGCAATACAAAAATTGAAAGTATCTGACCTTACAAAATAGTTTGAATAAACAAATCAGGATTTCGGATCCTTCAAAATAAGGGCGTACTTAAGCACTCTAGAAGGTGAAGTGCAAGTTGTACTAGTTAACACTTGATTTTCTAATAAAAATACATACTTAACGTTTAATCAAACCTCAGCAAATTAACAATTTATAATACATACACCTATACTAGTTAACACTTGATATTCTAGTAAAAATACATACACCTCTACTAAAACATGCTAAACATTTAATCAAATCCGAGCAAATTAACCAACGGTCTGCAAAGTGCCCCACCCCCACCCCCCTGATAAGAGGCAAATCCAAACTAATAAAGTTCAATTGACACCCAAAAAAAAAACTTTGACTGTTCACAAATATTACCTATCATAAACAACACTTGTGTTTAGACTTTAGATTAAGGCCCTATTTGGATACAACTTAATCAAGGGCTATAGCATAAACACTAATCATACAAGTGTTCATGTATAAGCTATTTTTATAACAATAACAAGATAAAATATAATCAAACTGCTGCCATATGAACTATAACCTGTTTTCATAAGCTATCTTGGATAGCGTATATGAAAATAAGCTTAGAAGTGAAAACAACTAATGTACAAGTCACAAACTATTTCTATAAGCTCTTCGAAACAATTTCAAGTGTTTATGCTAGTGGATAAGCTCCAAATCGAAACATACCCTGATTCATTTCATGTTGACTACTTCTTACAATCAAAATGTAAATTCATCAATTTGCTAGAAAAAATAGAGAGAAAAAATCCCTATCCCTAAATAATAATAACAAACTAACATAGTTTACCCCTTCCCTCCCTTTATAAGTGGCGAAACCAAACTACCGTCGATCAACACCCAAAAAAGAAATCGAATCTTCACAAATACTACCTATTATACAAGACGCTTGTCTTTAGTAATTAAAGTTCAATTATTTTCCCATAGGTTATAAACTATTTTCATAAGCAATCTAGTGGATCACCTAAAATAAGCCAATCCAATCATACCCTAATTCATTTCATGATGAAAACTTCTTAAAATCAAACTATAAATTCATAAATTTGCTGAAAAAAACAGAATTTTTATTTTCCTAAACAATAACAACAAAAACCCAAAATGATGAAAATAGAAAATTACCCTATAAGCATTAAGCTCATTCTCAAGCCTCTCTTTCTTCTGCTCCATCTTCCTCTCAACCCCATCACACCAACCCAAATCCATCTCATACCCCTCACCCAACCTCCCATCAATCTTCCCCACAACTTCCCTAAACAACTGCGCATTCTCTCCTTTCTTAATCTCATCATACGCCAATCGAAGCGCGTCGAGCTTCACCGTAGCGTTCTTGCTCTTGTTCGCGATGAAGAGTAACCGCATGATCTTTGTTCGACCTGTGTAAAGAGAGGAGTAAGCTTCGATGTCGAGTTGGTCGCCGCTCATGATTGCGCGACGGTTGGTACGGTTGTTGTCGGTGTCTTCACCGCCGTTGGTGTAGATTTCGTCGATCATTGGATTTGAGGATTCGTCTTCTGCGTCCATGAATTGGGATTAGGGTTAGGGTTTCTTTGAGAGTGATTATGTTCAGAGATTCAATTTGCTCGGTGTTTGTTTGTCTTTCATAGTGTTACTAAAATATGGTTTAAAACTTAAAACAAGAAAGCAAGAGTTTAATCTCAATCGAAAAAATGTCGAAATTGTAAAAAGAGACGTGTGTTTGAAGTTTGATCTCAATCGAAAAAAACGTCAAAATCATAAAGAGAGACGTGTGATTGGAGTTCAAACTCCGGCTCCTCTAGTTACATGTATAAGTTTTCAAGTGCTTAATGTCATTTTGTTTATCTACAAAAAAAAAACCGCCATAGGAAAGTCTCACTAGATTGGAACTTTAGCGATCACAAACGGCTAACTCATAAAAAATGCATATTAATAACCCTCATATTCAACAAATACGTGAATCCAAACAATTTGGCTTAAGTAGTTAATGAGTTTCACTAAAGGAAGAATCGTTTGAAAGAATCTGAGTTTGATTCATAGATTGAACAGTTTTTTGACGGGTTATACTTGCCTCGCGTCAAACTCATGATTATCAGGGATCATTTTCTCTGAGAATTGGACGGTTAACACCAAAAAGAAGAAAAAAACCAGACATAAATTCCAACAAATCAATATCCACTAATGTTGTTTGCATAATGTTCAAATTTCTTGCTACAAATAGCTTCATCTAAGGCAATAATAATATCAATATCTTTTGAGATTGCAAAAATAATTTATGGCTCCAATATTCAATCCATTAAAGCCTTACTCATGATGTTGAAAGTCAATTAACGAATTTTCACCTTTAGTCATCATTCAAAGAATGTGCCCTAGTAGAGCTAATAATGTTGTTGCACATTTTTCAATGTCAATAGGAGTACAAATATCATTTTATGATGTCTTTAATACATTTGTTGGCCTCACTATATCTAACTGTGTATGCACGCACATCACAATTCTCAATGTTTTTTATTTATAAAAATAGTTTAAAACATCAATATTTCTACGTGAACAAGGAAAAAAATATCAATTAAAAAATATTTTGTCAATAAAATAATCAATCATTATATATATTTTACTATCATAATCGAAATCGATTCACTTATTTAACTTAATTAATAAGTAATATAATGGAAACTTTTTAATTAAAAATAGGGTTAAAAATTGACATTTCTCATTTAAAATTGGACTATCATAAATATTTTACTATCTCTGTCCACTCTCCCGTTATCTCAGTTCATTTGAGGTTGATATTTCATCCATACCAACTTTCAACGCGGCCCAGAAACCCAGATTATGTCATTATGGTCCGGGCAAATGGCATAATTGTATCAAGAAGCAAATGTGGTCTGAGATCAAGCCATCATTTGACTCCCTCAACTAAAGGCCTGTGGACAATTGTATTGTACTTATCTAAGTCCAACCCAACAATGAAATGGATTACCACCAAGTAACTAGCCTATAGACGATGTCATGGACAAGTTGTAGGGCATACCCATGCCAGACATGTGATAAAATCAAATTCGTGCGATGAAGATCATATCATGATATTTTCTTAACTGTCCATATTAGGTTTTGGGTTATAAAACCTAACCATTGTCCAGCAACGACTATCTTATGATCCAGGTACAGGTACATGATTCATAACCCTAAACGCCTCACACTTACGCTTCTTAATCAGTTGATTGTCATAATGTTTGTGTAGGTACACCATCCTTTCTTTGGAGCAACCATCATCGTCAACAACGCAATCATCTCTCAAGTCGTCGATCTAAGTATGACAAGGATCACAATTGTGCATCATAACCCATTGGCGTGCCATATGATGTGTTGATGGTTAGTGATTTTCTTCATCGGCCTTTTAGTTCCAACTGAGGGAGGCGGTGGGAGGGATGGCTATGAGGGAGATCAAGGTGAGGTGAAAAAAAAGAATGAGAGCGGTAGATAGTGTGGGAGAAGTTTTTTGAAAAAATTTAATTGTCTAAAATGCAGGCGAGAAAAACACAAAAGGGAGGGGTTGAATTGTGTTAGTTTTTTCTTCTTTTTAAACCAGAGTTCAGAGTCTGATAAAGTTCAGATCCTGAAGCAATGTTCAGAGTCTAATGCAGCAGATAAAATAAAGATAGAGAGAGAAGAGAAAGACACAAGAAATAATACAGGTTCCTTCCACAATCCGGAAGTAGTCCTGTCTCCCCTTGCACTTCCAAGGAGAGTTCACTAAAATTAGAATCTGATTACAAATGCTTAAGCACACAAGCAAGAGACTTCAAATACTCAAGCACACAAGCAAGAGATTTCATATGCTCAAGTACAAGAACAAGAGACTTCTAAACAAGCAAAATTACATAGAAAGATGTTTGGTTTGAACACTTGATATACAATCAATGGTGTTCACAATACAAATCAGATACAGACTCTTAAGACTCTATAATTTCTAAGATATGAAAGTTTATAAGAAATTCTAAGTGAACTGATGTGCAACAATTTCAACAGAGTTTTGGCACAAGTAAATTGTTGTCGAGTCTCTACAAATCTTCAAGTCTTTATTCCTTTATATAGAGGTATGAGAGATACGTTGTAGAAGTGCCAGCACATCAAAAGAGTTGTTGTAGAAGCTTGATCATCATCAATGATTTGTTGCTTGATTTGGTTAATGTCCTAGGATGGAACAATTTGAAATCAATTCTTTGTTTGGAGAATTGACAAGCGTAGACACAGCTGTAACAATATTGTGTGCAGATGTGTAGTGGAGTAGTGGTTGTACAATTATACTATTGTCATTTTTCTGCGCTCTTCAATGGATAAACATCAAATGCCATCTAATTCCTCTGAAATAGTCGTTGCTCCAGGCTTCTATTTCTTTTGCAAACTTGTGTCTTCAAATAACCAATTTTAACTAACTCCAGGTTCTTGACTACAGACTCTGACAAACTTCAGACTCTGGCAGTCAGCTTCTGATGTTCTTCAGACTCTGACAGTCTTCAAACTCAGACTTGCAACAAGAGCTTCCTTTGCAAATTCTTTTGCTTTCATCTGTTCTTCCAGAACCAATATTATGTTTAAAGACTTATAAAATTTAGTCTATGGTCCCGCACAGTTGAACAAATATTAGCATATCCAATTGAACTTTTAATATCTTGTTATCATCAAAACTTAAGGTGACAATGTTAAACATAGTTTGTTCAAACATAAAATATGTCATTTGTTTAAATGATCCAACAATTGAAGGTTTTATTGTACGGATGACTATAAACATACTCATTATCGATGACCTAAATCTTTGGTTCAATGAGAAAGAATCCCTAGTAATTTAAATGTTGACTCAGATGTATAGTTAAAGTCTAACCATGAATTGTTCTAATCATGATTCAAATTCGGATATTCTTTTGATGTTCAGTGAATTTATTAATCATTTAAGCTCAAACACTTGGTAAACTGAGCGAGTAAAGAAATAGACAAGTATTATTACACTTCATATATACAAGGATTTTAAAATACAAGGAGAATGAGCCTCATAATAATTCAAAGTTCAGTCGAGAGATAAGTTAAGCTGATAAAAAATTGTTATAAGAAATTAAACTCGTATTCTTTCAAATAGTTGGTGAAACTCACTAGACACTTGAGCCCGATCACTTAGTTTGCGGGTTTTCAAATTTGTTATTTATGTTTTGTTGTTTGACCTCGGAAGAAGAAAGATAAAGAAAATAGTTAATATATTAAGTACATTGCATGAATATTTTTAATATATGTTATACATTATATGAATTTGTTTATAGATAGAAATATAATTAAGGATATTTGGGGAAAAATTAATTAAGAAATTCGTGCTTTTCCAATTTTTTAATTAAGAAATTTTGTGCTTTTCCAATAATAGACAGATTTAAAATACGGTTTTCTAAAACTTTTGTATTTAAACTTTTGCAATTATAAACAAATTTAAAATACAACGATCTCATATTTTTAGATGTTTAAAATAATTTTGAAAATCAACTTAAATAATATAAACTATTTTTTTAATTCAAATGGTTGTTGAAAATAATAATTATATATTACTTAAAATATCATATAAGCAACATAAAAAATCAACATCAACGAATAATTAATTAAAACTAAAAAGAAACACTATATTTGATTCAATAAATAAATAAATTGAATAACAAGAAGAGATTGTCACTGATTGAGAAAAATGCATACGTTTTGTTTTATAAATTATATTCATTTTTTTAGGAGAATTATACTCCTTTATTTTGTTTCAAGGAAATGACCATTAGTAATTCGGAGTTTGATGAGCCTAACCGAAAATTATTCTTGATCATTTTTCTCACGTGAGTTTTGATCAAACTTATAAATAAATTTGATATTATTTATTTGATTTTTTTTAGAAAAAAAAAATTCATCACAACATAACATTTTCAGTGTGATATAATAGATTCAATCATATGTATTTTGCCCCATATACAAATGCTGATTAATAAACCATGTATCTAACCTTTGTTTTTTTCGATTACCCTGTATGTAACCTCGTTACTTTTTTTAATACCATTTTTAACATCAACTATACACTTCATCGAAATTAAAAACATGAATAATACACATTCCCCATTTTTTCATATAGAAATTTTTTTAAGTTAGAATCATATGTAGTAATTTTGTGAATGCAAAGTCAAAGAAAAATAACATGGGAATTTTTTTATTTTCATTCATGCACCGATTCATATTTTTCAGCTTCCATACATGATTATAAATTCTACAGCTTCTTGTTGGCTTGAAGATATCATAGACACTTAGATCCTAGTTTACCAACAACAACCATATGCAAGAATTCACAGTTGTAGTTGTAGGCGCTGGTCCTTCTGGCCTAGCAATTTCAGCTTGCCTAACACAAAACTCCATCTCTCATATCATACTCGAAAAAGAAGATTTTTGTGCTTCTCTTTGGAGAAAAAATGCTTATGATCGTTTAAATCTCCATTTGGCTAGTGAGTTTTGCTCTTTACCCCTCATGCCTCACCCACCCTCAGGACCAACATACCTATCCAAAGACCAATTCCTTCAATACATAGACAAATATGTCGAACATTTCAACATAAAACCTCGCTATTGTCGCATGGTTGCATCTGCTGAATATGATGAAGTTGGAAACAAATGGAGGGTTCAAACAAAGAACACACAAGACGACACATTGGAAGTTTATGTATCGAATTATCTTGTGATTGCCACCGGTGAAAATAGCGAAGGTTATATTCCTAATGTGCCTGGACTAGGCAACTTTGAAGGAGAAGTGATACACTCTAAATACTACAAATCTGGTTCAAAATACGAATCAAAAAAAGTTTTGGTAGTTGGGTGTGGTAACTCAGGAATGGAGATTGCTTATGACCTTCATAATTGGGGTGCTAGCCCTTCCATTGTCATTCGAAGTCCGGTAAAAACATTTTTTTTATCTTACTCTTTTAATGGACTAACTAGCAAACATAGTCACTCATTTTTTGCACATCCACGTGACACCTGATGAGTTACTTTAAACATGTCTCACATATGTATAAATAAGTTAGTGTCAATGCAACATTTTTATGAAATAATATCATTTAGATTGAAAGAACGAACGGTAATTTTTTTATAACTTATTTTTATTTTATCCAATTGACATGCACTTTACTCACCCAGAATATAGACTAAGTTGACCTTATACTTTAACCCCATTGCATCGTTCTTATTTGGACTGAAATTATGTGTAAAATTTTACATAGGTGTATACTAACTAAATCACACACCTACACATATATTCTAATGAAAAAATACGTGTGTATTAAGATATTAATTGTTTTTTCTCGTAGTTGCATGTCTTCGCCAGAGAAATGATTCACCAAGGGATGCGCATGGTGAAGTATTTGCCGGTTCATGTTGTGGATACATACATTACTCTTTTGGCTAAACTGAAATACGGTGATCTGTCTAAATATGGAATTTATCGTCCCAAAGAGGGACCTTTACATCTCAAAAATGTTACAGGAAAATCTGCGGTTATTGATGTTGGAACCATTGGAAAGATTAAGGAGGGAGCTATAACGGTAAATTGATCGGTTGCTAGTACTTGTTTGTGTACAATACCGTTTAACACAAGAATTAATATTCATTCTTTATACTCCATCGGTCACATTTATAAGTAAAAAAATATTTTTTAGGTTCATTCAATATCTAATGTATTTGGTCTATATATGGGCTAAATACATTTTATATTCAATGAATCTAAAAAGTATTTTTTTTTGTTTATAAATGTGATCAAATGAAGTATAAATTTATACCTTTTTTTATTTATCAATATAGCGTTAAAGCACTATATAAAATAATTTTGGGTTTGGATGTACCAGGTTGTTCCTTCGAATATAAAGGGAATCGAGAAGAAGAAAATTGTCTTTGAAAACAATATGGAAAAAGAGTTTGATGCAATTGTTTTTGCTACCGGCTACAGAAGCATAGCTAATGGATGGCTCAAGGTACAAAAGTTCTTATTGTTTATAAAAACTATAGATGAAATTAATGAACCAGTCTTATTGCTAATTTGATCAATTGATTTGTTCAAAAATAAAATTGATCAATTGAATACAAATGGCCCTATAGTTATACTTATGAGTTCATATGAAAACGAAGAAAAATAAGAAGGATAACTAAACATAATGAATTCTTATCTTAATAAACTAATTCGGATAAATGGAGGAGAAACGTTTTTGTTCTTTTTTCCTTTGGTTTCATTTCTTATACTCCTAATTGTAAATTAATAAGATTATTGTTTGATATGTGTCTTTTTCAAGGACTACAAATATGCTCTTAATGACAAAGGGATGCCGAAAAATGCTTTCCCGAAGCATTGGAAAGGGGATCGTGGATTGTATTGTGCAGGACTTGCAAGGAGAGGCTTATGGGGAGTCAAAGTGGATGCTGAATCAATTGCTGAAGACATCAACCAAAATCTTAATCTACATAATTAATGAATCTTATCTATTGAAGAAGTCGTCATTGCCCTTCAGTTTCTAAAGGGTTTATTAAAATTTTGGTTGAGAGTTGAGTTATGAATAGTTGTAGTGTGTTATCTAAATAGAATAAGTACTTGAACTTTAGATGTTAGTCCATTGATAAGAGCTTAGTAGTGTAATCGCAAGATGTTGAGTTCAAATTTTCTTGAAGACGTTGTAAAATAGTCATTGATGTCATTTTAATAAAGTCTCTCTTTATTAAAAAAGTTACATTAAGAACTTTATATCGTGTATTGTTTTTTGAAACACAAATATCCCACTCAAAAATTACATTTTGTGTGTGTGTTGGAGTGTGATTTTCACGAGAATTTAAATAAGAGCAATGCTATTCATCAGAAATTGGTTGTCGTGAATTTTCAAGAAGATGACGTGTGGGTTTTAAGAAGCACGCATAATAGTTACAATTCATGCTTTAGTGAAAAACATGTGGACCAGGGGTGATAATAAACCAATCAAAATTATTCGCGAGTAATTCTTGATGGAAAGTTTCGCCATGCTTAGCATTTCCGTTTAAATAAAAATCCAGCAAAGGAAAGATGGTTAAGTCCCCAACAAAAGACAAATAGAGACCTTTAAGAAAAGAATTAGAAGCAACATCTTCCAACATGACATTCAAAATAAAAGGAGGAAAATTAAATATTTTAGCAGGCATTGTCATGTTCAATTCATGTTTTGTCAAAATGTCCACAATTTGGTTCCATTCTGATTCTCTCAAGACACGTTCAAGCAATTTTCCCTTCATCTCCATGAATAAGGTGAAGGATACCAATTAATCTTGTGCAAGGTTGAGTTTTACAACAACCATTTGTAACAGGGGGAATGTGTTGTAAGGAGTCTGAATAAACCTGGAAACGATATGAAAATATTCACGCCATGATCATATCTTGAGGAAAAAGCGAATAAAAACTACTACTCATCATGAAGGATGCCTTCACAAGCAACATTGTTACCAACAAAATCAACTCTAGTCTCTAGCCAGCCATCAGGGAAGACAAGATGTTACATTGTAAAGTTTAATAATTCCTGACTCAAAATGCCCCCTAAGTTTAATAATCAACTCTAGTCTCTAGCCAGGTGAAGCTATTACGTTTTGCAAATACTCCCATGAAGTTTTGCACTTAAAATGCCTCCTAAACTTAATTATTATTTTTTCTTATCCTTGACTTAAAAGATATTAAAGACAAATAATTAACTGTAAACTTTAATGACAAAAATATTTTTAAATAGTATAATTTTAATCACAAGAAGTATTTGGTAGTTACCAGAAACACACCCACTTGAAATAAGCTTGAGATAATTATAGGCACAATGTAAAGTCAATAATTTTTGTAATTTCAACAAAGTTCATTAGATGCTTCTCAAACTATATCTTGTATGGCACATAGCTCACCAATCTCAGTTCTTTTACCAATCGATGTGCTGTTTGGAGCCCAAGAATTCAGTGGAATAGAAAGAATACTTGAACAAGAAAATAAGAAAGAATATGAGAAAATCTCTCCTCCAATGGTTTACCCTTTACAAAAGAGTTGCTACTCTATTCACAAATTTACAATATTCACAAGATGATCCCCTAAACTCTAACCATTCCCTTATTTTATAAGAGAATGACCCCGCCAAAAAAACTAACCACAAAACCTAACTAACTGCCAAACATAAATAAAATAGCAAAATACAAAGGTCTAACCCCCCTAATTAACTACTCTAACATCTATTATTAAATATATCCTAACATATGCACCAAAGCATGCATTTCAAATCACGGTTAAAGTTGAACACTTGTTTGCGAAAATGAAAATAGCCACATACATGACACGTACTTTTCACTAGCAAAAAATTCATATGGAGAACTCCAACCGAATAATGTAATACTTAAAAGCTCAAGAGTGATGATAACAATTAATTGTTTGCCTTTAATATCTTTTAAGTCAATGATAAGAAAAAAATATAAATTTTTAAGTTCGGGGAGCATTTTGCACACAAGTGCAAAACTTCAAGGGGTATTTGTAAAACGTCATGTTGACTAACAGAAGAATTTGACGGAGGGGGTAAATTGATTAACGTTGTGCAATATCATGGGGGTAATTGAAGTTTTGTTAATATCAGGGGCTAATTGACGAAACTTACAATTTCAGGGAGGTAATTGTCTATTTACTCCTTAAATATGAGTCCTATTTATAGAACACAAATGAGCAAGTGAGTGATCAAAGCAATTAAGGATCATTAACCATACATTCACTAATATGGGTTATAGAAAGGTGAAGGATGAAAGTTTATTATTCATAACAATATATCTATTATTAACTTTATGTAAGTTTTTTAAAAGGTAATTTTATGTAAATGAATCATTTAAATAAAACAAAAATTTATTATAAATATAAAATTATTTATGTCATTTTATATCTATCAAATGAACAACAACGTCATCATTTTTATGCGAATTTTATGATCAAAATAATGAGATCTACACGAATTTCATTTAATAAAAATATATGTTGAAAATAAAGTAAATGTTGCCAGTTCTCTTTATATATATATATTTAATATCATAATAAATATATCCGAATCACAATGACTTATAGTAATTTTGTTGAAACTGAAAGCACAATTTTGAAAAATAACGACGACTTAATCAAATATTATAACAAATATATTCATATTCAATTGCATTTTTTTATTTCCATATTGCATTACATTTACTAAAATAGTTCACCCATCTTAAAATTAAATTTTTTTAATTCTCTCAATTATCTAATCTGATCTAGTATAGTCTAGTGTAATTTTGATAACTCCATGTAAAACGGTACGAGTCCAAAAAAAAGAACCGTACCGACTGAAAATGAAAATGCAAAATAAAACTCGAATAAAGGTGGCGCGCACTTCGATAACACTTTCATTTTACTATCATACGCGCGCTTCGTGTACACACTCTCCACTCCGTCTCTTCACCTTTCCTCTCAGTAACACAATCTTTCAATATTTTGTGCGCAATGTCGACGCTGTCCCCGGAATCCGTCGCTACCTTCATGCGAATCACCGGAGCAACGGAGTTCGTCGCTGTTCAGAAACTAGAGGTAGTTTCATATCTTCACATTCACCCACGCTCTTCAGTTTTCGTATTCATTTTTCTGATCTACTCACCCATTTCACGATCTTAGATCAAAACCGTCGCTACCTTACTTTTTATACTCTCATTCATTATACTCATAATCACTTTAACCCTTTTTTATATGTATATGTTGAATTAATAATGTGTACATTTTGTGTATTATCCTGTGCATATACGTTTAATTTCGACTTTTCATAACTAATTAATACTTTTTTGTTTATAGATGAAGTCACTGTCACACTCCCTACACAACTACGAGAGTGAACCTAACAATACATTTCAAAGTAGTAAATAGATTAATTAAGTAAATGGTTTCTATAAATATCTAGAATTTCGTTTTTACTGGTCCCTATAAAAAAATTGCACTTTTCAGTTTTGTAACATTTTTCTTTAGCATCTTTAGAGATTTAAAATGGTGACGGAAAATTTTACAGGGATTAAAAATGTTGACAGAAAATTTTAGAGGGACTAAAATGCTGACGGAAAATTTTACAGAGATTAAAAAGTGCGATTTTTTTTGTATGGGCTAAAAACGAAATTTTGGAAATTTTCTAGTGATAATTTACTTAATTAACCTATTATTTAATAAGTATATGATAGCTTGGAAATATGCTTATATTTATAGACAAATTTTTATTTGAAAATGGCTTATATAATTAAGGACAAAGGGAGTAACTTACTAGGAGAGTTAACTGTTTTTGTTCATTGCAGATATGCATATACCACATTTTGTTGTTAGTCTCTTTAAAAAACTTATGTGCTATTAGTCCTTGCGATTATTCTACTTGTTAGTATTGGTCCGCTTTATTTTAGTTCTTAAAATACTTGATTGCGTTAGAGTTGATTTCTACTAGGGGTTGAATCTAGTAGAAGGGGCTAGACTTACACAATGGGCGTTCAAATTCTGTCTGGAAGAAGTGCTCACGTTTAGGTTTAGTGTGTCTGACATTCTCTTTAATATAATTTCTATAATATGAGAAACCAGAAAGAAAAAAGAAGAATTGATTTTACTTTAGTCTTTTAAACATTGCTATATATAAGGACTAAAGTGAATATTAGACACCTATTATATAACCAATTTTAATTTTATAAGGACTAATACAAAACAATAAGGACTAAAACTAAAAAATGGTATATCTGTAAGGACTACAAATAAATATATTTTTTTACAGAACTAAAATGAAAGAGTGTAAAAAAAGAGTGAAATCCTTACTATAACTGTTGCATTTGTTTATTCCTCTCAATTTTTTTTGTTTGTTCGTTTCCTTTTGAAGTTGGTTTTGAAGAAACAAGAAAGAAAAAGAGAGATTTTATTGAGATTTTATTTTTAAACTTTTGTCTGCAGGAATATGGAGGCAATCTAAACGAAGCCGTGAATGCACATTTTATTGGAGACAGACACATGTATGTCAATTATGGTGCATAAATAGAATTTCTTTTATTTCCTTTCATATTCTCTCAATTTTTGTTAATGGCCATTATTAGAAGTTGGAATCTTACTAGACATAAGAGGTTGAGTTTATATTTTCTTCTTGTAAATTATCTAGTCAGGAACAAAATCTTGCTGCTACTGCAACCCCACACTATGATTACTCTGAAGCAAATAATCAAAACAACCTAAACCTTGCTGGGTCAGGTGGAATTATGCCTTTGTTCAATGCTGCTAGAAGATTTAGACCTTCACTACTACTTGACTCAAACTATAGGAGAGAACTTAGAGATCTATGTAACGGGTTTGGTGCTACTACGCTCTCAAGTAGTACACCACCACGTGGTTCTCCACAAGGGGAGGCGAGGGAATTTCCTACAGGGATCAATAGTGCACATGTGTCGCCCTATCAGTATCAACCTGGATTGAGCTATGCAGGTGCTGATACCAATGGAAGTTTATCATCTCATGGTCGAGGATATTATGGGTCAAATGATTATCAGAATGACTACCCTTTAGCTCAGTCAAGTGCTTCACGTGTTCACAATGAAGATGCAGAGGATGCAATGCTTCAAGCTGCAATAGAAGCCTCAAAGAAGGAGATCAAAGAAGGTTCTTCACGGAGTGCTCATAATGTATACTCATATCATTAAGCTTAACCATATTTTGTTACTTCTATTTCTTTATCCTTTCTAAAGTTTTTCCCTCCAATATATTATTTCAGCATTCATATTATGATGTGACTCCACAAAGTCATTTTGAACGAGAAGATGATGATTTGGCTCATATCATTTCACTGTCGTTACAGGTTCTGAAAATTCCTTTTAATTTCTATATGACTCAATTTGTACCTTCCCAGTGTTTCTGATTCTTAGTTTCAATTGCATTCAATTTAGACTGCAGAGAAAGAGGAAGCAATACGTGAGCTTCAAGCGAAAGACGAAAGTAAAGTACTTGGTGCTCATGCTTTATTAGCCGAGGGAGAGAGAACTAAGACTAACAGAAGCAAACTAGAGGTGGGTATTTCATAAACTTGATGCAATTTTTCATTTACACACGCATGACTCTTGGGTGTTAAAGCAGAGACATCCAATGAATTGGGTGGTTCTATATGGAGGAATCATGCAGCCATGGTCATTCCATTATCCGTAGTTCACAAAACTTGATTTCTTTATTACATCATAATTTTTTTGGGTATATTTTTATATTCACCTAAAAATATTTTGTTTTAGTAAAAAGCCCTTGGGGTTATTTGTGGTTCTGCTAACTTTCTCTTGCTACTTTTGCCCATGCTCATTCCTTATCGATGTTGATTAAAATACGTAGCAAATTCTATTAAGCCATTTCAGGTTATGTGATGTCGATGTTGGACAGAACTAATTTTGTAAATTTGAAATAAAAAAACAAAATTTTCTGATATATCAATCAGAATTCAAATGTATTAACTTAAGTTGGTAATGTTACCTTCTTATCACGCAACACATTTGAATGTAAGCACTTGATAGAGCAGTTTCATGGGAGAAATTGTGCATTTATATTATTCAATCTCACTTTAAAAAATCATTATGTATTTCTTTCTTTTTGATAAATATATCTTTTCCAAGTGAAGTCAGGACCATCATCGAATTGAAATGTAGCTTTAGATGTTGCACAACCAGTCATTGGAGACCCAAGAGTGTGTGATGCATATGCAAAGCTTCATGTCCTAAACTGATGGTTATGCTAATGACTTCTTGCCTTATTTTGCAATGTAGTGGGGTGATATTTCTCCTGACGAGCTCAATGAAGCATTGCTGATTGAAACTGCGCTTTATGGTGAAACTTCGAATCACAGTTCTCACAAATTTCCATCTTTGCCTGACCTGCAACATCATTCAGAAAAAAATGCTGATCCCAAAAGGCAGCGTTCATCCAGTTCAGCATCTCAATTATTATCTGAGACTCAGTTGATAAGACAACAACAGGTTTAGACTCTTGCCTGTAATGGCTGTATGATCTATATCCATGAAAGGATAGCATAACCTGTAAACATTTTTTTGCAGGATGCTGACTATATAGCATCACTACAAGCTGATAAACAAAAAGAATTGAATTCTCTCAACAAATCTGAAACCCATTCGTCAAAGCAAGAAGAAAAACACAACAATATGCTTGAAAGAACGGTAATGCATTGCCTGAGTTTGTAACTTAACTTTTCCTACTGTTAGCTGAGCTATGAAATGTTTTTTTTCTTTCCGCTAACCATTGGATCATCCATGTATGGTCAAGCATAGAAGTCAAAGTCATTTGACCTCTGAGTAATTTCGAATCTTCGGTATCCATGCAAGATGAATGGTTAAAATTAGCTACTCATGGATGAGAAACAGAGGCATGAAATGCTGAAACCGTGAAACCTTTTACAGATTTATTTTAATTCATTCTTTCCTCGAAGCTCATCTGGGATAGAACCTGCATGTTTGACTTCTTTGTGGCAATTAGTGAATATTCATATTAAAGTGTTGGTGTCACTTGACACTAGTTCTCAACTGCGTTGCATAAGATTGTTGCGTTGCATAAGATTGTTGATTCCATTTGTCTTTTGCATATGTGAATTTTTTATATGAAGTAAAGACATCTCAATAAAATTATTCTTGTCTTTTGAACATGCACCATTCACTTGGTAATCATGTTAACAATACTTGTGGTATAACAGAAGTTGACGTGTCTTTTGTATGGTACCTGATTCTTTTGACTTTTTTATCTTCCTTTGACAGAATAATTTTGTTTCCATTGGTTTTAGAACAGTACTGAACTGTGTTTACCTATTTGCAGGAACTGGAGAAAACAATTGATGCAAAAAAGATTATGCTTCCAAATGAACCACCCTCAGGTGATGAAAAAGCAATTACTATTGTTGTTCGAATGCCGGACGGTGGTCGTTGTGAACGCCGCTTCTTCAAAACTGACAAGCTTCAGGTAAATACATTGTTCTGAACTAAAGACTTTGTCTTCCTTGTATTCTTCCTAGCAAACATCCTTTTGTACTCCTACCAACCCCTTTAAAGTTCAACCTTGTCCCTAGGTCTGAAAACTAGAATTAATTAGATGCACACTCTTCCAACTTCGCAAGGAACACCCTCCAGGAGTTGTGGTAACCATTTGATAAGTGTATGATCAAGTTGGTCCCTTGGTGGCATGGTTTTAAGTTGTGGTGTCCAGCTGTAATTGCGACAGCAACATAATGGTTTTTGTGGTCACTGCAACCACATCGCGATTGCAGTTGTGGTTGCAGCAGCCACATTTTTTTTTTGTTTTGTAATTTTATGCAATATCAAGGATTTTTATGTATTTGCAATTGCAACCGCAATTGTAATTTAAAACCTTGCTTCGTAAGCAATTAATTGAAATCTTGACACACATTTTGTTCAAGATAATGAAGAACCAACTAAGAAATCAACTAGGAAAATATGTTCTGCTAGATAAGCTACTGATGCTTTCTTTAGCTGGGATGAGACATGAAGATGAAACAGGAAGGATATTGAAAACAAAATTTCTCTATCTCTCCCTTAATTTACGATAGCATACATATGCAGTTATGAAGTAGGAAACTATGTGTATTTTACATCACTGCGGTAGTTTGGATACTTGTTATTGCTAACAGTTTGTTATTTTGTTACCTTGTAGCTTCTTTTTGATTTCATAGACATTTATGGAGCAGTGAAACCTGGCACCTATAGAGTTGTGAGTGTTTCTCATCCTATCAAATTGATTTATGGACTGAACCTTGTTATTTTACTATGGCATGGATTTTGAATATTTTGTTGCTAAAGATGTTCAGTGGTGGCATAATCTGTTGTCAAGTGGTCGTTTTTCATAAATAGTGGATTATGTTATGCTTTTATTACCATTTTTTGAGGATGTCACACTTTATAGACTAGACGCTGACCTGCACAATGTGCGAGTGGAATTTAATTGCACCAGTGAAATTTAATAAAATAATGAGTTAAAATAAATGTATGAAACTTATGGAAAAATTAATCTAAGGTAGTAGGCTAAAAATTAATTTAAGTTTATAGGATACTATAGTTACATGTCATTAATTATAGTTATTCCTAATTCATCATACTATCAAAAGAATACTAATGCATTTATTTGTATTGGTTCATAATATTTAAACATGTTTTACTCAAAAAATAATAATATTTGAAACATGTTAATGTGATCTAATCATAGAATATAATTATTTTCGTATCTTTCATACTCTCAACCTGTCTGAGTTAGGTTTATGTCCTTCCAATTCTTTCTCTATCTTTTTTCTTAATAAACATAGCTTAAAAGAATAACATATCCTAAAATGAAGTTGGTTATGGCACTCAATTTTGTTCCTCTTCGGTTAAAGTTTATGATATATCTTTGCTATCATGGTGACAACTATCTTGATCATTGACTATATTTGACTGAAATGCGTAATTGATTAACTATCGCTGCTTGGATATTTGAACAGGTAAGGTCATACCCACGGCGAGCATACAGTGTTAATGATAGATCGGCTACCTTGAATGAAGTAGGCCTTAGCAACAAAAATGAGGCTTTATTTCTGGAGTTGATTTAGTCACCTATTTTCTTCCATTTAGTATCCTGGTCCTTTAATTAGAACCCGAGAAATTATCAGGGCGCTCATTTGACTTTTCTAGGGATAAATATAGTCTTTGAGATGGATGATATTTATTGAATACAACTGAGGGCCGTTGCTAACTTATTGTATGTACAGATCTCGTTACTTGTCAATTATTATATTTGGGTATAAAAGAATTGGTCGTTGGTTGAGCATGCTTGACCATTTAGCTTATTTCTAATTTCTGTGCACCATTCATCGCAGTTTAGAGTCATCTGAGCTCAGTTTTCATTAGCTTTTAGCTTACGGGAACTATGAGTTTGGCCATAGATATGGGTTTAGCTAGGAGCAACCATGAACTGACTTGATTGCTGAATCAAACCGGTGGCAGATGCTATGATCTGACTCAATTGCTGAACCGAATAAAATAATTGATGCAAAGTAAAAAAAACTTCTGTCAGGGCCTGCGAACCAAGTTTGAAAATGGCTAATGCATATTTTCCCAAACATAAACATTTAGAGAACCCTAATCTTTGATTTTGAAAGCATAATCAAACTGTTGTTTTATGGCAGTTGAATCCAAATAATTTCTGGTCGATATGACGTCATTGACATTAATCAATAAAACAGTAAAAGAGAAACCAGAATGCTTGGAAGACAAGAAATGATCGCCCTCAGATGGTGAGGGACCTAGCAAGAACGAGAACCGTTTAGCAAACCATTGCCTACTACTTGATGCCATAGAGAGAATTCAAAATCTCCAAACTTGATAAAGGCTTAGCTGAATGCACATCTTGAAGAAGAGTCATACAATCTTCCTCGTCTAAATTGCCATGGATTATTACATCAACTTGATGTAAATGCCTGTATTGAATGTAAGTTAAGCAAGAAGTATTTGAAGTTATCTGACATTGAATGCCACAAATCAAACATGATGGACTGCATGAATGCTAGAAATGACATTTACAGTAGGCAATTGAAAAAGTTTTTATGCAAAGGAGTTATCTGACAGTGGTACATGCTGTTATAGCATGTCAAGCCATCCTCAATGTAAGCACAGCTTACATCCTAAATCACACAAGATTTGAAGTTAAAACCAATTGAAAATCAAGGGAATGACAAAGCTTGTGTATATAATGAGGTGTTACTTATCAATAAAAGAAGAAATGAGGTTATAACACATTTTGCAATGAAATAGTTTCTGAAAATATGACAGTACCAGAAAACTGAGCTAAAGGGACAACCATTAGGCAACTTGACATGAACTGGAGAAGTGTTATGAACTGATGATATCTTGTTTCAAACTCATTATAATATTAAGACAACTTGGAGAAATATTACATACAGTTGGTATTTACTAATTTACAAATTTTCTTTTATATTAAAACAAAATTTAAAAAGAGAGTGATAACTGATAAGCTTCAAGATGTTAAGGAGCCATAACTTAATGAACAAAATTTCTCTTATAAGCACCAAAACCAAAATTGGTGTTTGAAAGAATTGAATTCCTGTGAAAGTTTTGACATAAACAAAAACAAACTAATACTTTGTGTTAGTTTTGCTCTGTTGGTGGAGCTGTCCAGTATTGCTTGACTGCTATAAGTATCTTTTCTCTTTGATAAGGTCCTTCTTCATGGTCTCTAATTCTTGTATCCCACTGCATTTCATCTGCAATGCTCTTCACCTTCGTCAACACATCTACATTGTCGCGCAAAATTACACCACCTTTTGGCCGCAAAATCCGGTCCATTTCCAGAAGAATGTTCTCCATACTACATCTGTGACACATTAATTTGGTAAGTTACAAGTCTAATATTCAAATTAACCAAAGATATTATGTGGTTAAAATGTTTGTATATAAATGCTTCTATCAAAATACCTATACAAATGCTTCTATCAAAAGGATAAGTGAAACTAAGCTATTGTAAACTTGAAATGATATAAATAATATTGTGAATCATATTATACTATAAAAGTAGGTTCTATAATTTGATCAATACATCAAATTGATTCCTATCATTACCTGTTTTGGTAGAGGCTGAAAACTGAATCACCATGTATGAAGTCATAAGTTCGTGGGTACGTGGACATGGCTTCACACCTGAGACAAGACTAAAGTAGTAAGTAATCATTTTTAACTACCACATGCTTAGGACAAATGTTTGCATTAGATTTCACTTTGTCATGATACTGTATTAGACAATAGAATCTGGAACAACAGTAAAGGACAAAAAATAATGATATAAATTGTGTTAGAGATAATGTCAATAATTGAACTCTTTTTCTTCTTTCATATAACTATTATTAGTGGTAGGTCCATGACTATATAAAAAGTTTAATAAACAACTTGGATCATACTGATAAACTAATTAGGCATAACAAAAAGCTACTTTTATATTTTAACTCATCTACCAATGTTGCTTGTCATTCACTAAATCACTCAACTTTATTTACTTTTAGAAAACTTGTGTGATTAATGAATTTTAATTTAGTGAGTGAATGTTGGATCGATCAGGAGTACTCCAGTTTGAACCCTAGCTGAAATAATAATGAATTTTAATTTAGTGAGTGAATGTTAGATCGATCAGGAGTACTCCAGTTTGAACCCTAGCTGAAATAATTTTTGACCAGACTTTATATACCTTTCGATCGAATTCTAGATTACCAGTGCCAATTTGTCCTGGACGGTTTGAGACCAAAATTAAATAAATCACTCAACTTTTCCCTAGTAAATAGAAGCAAGACATACCAATTTTGGTAGGTTCCTATGAGTCCACGTTCATATATGACACCAAGAGTATTGATTTCAGCCTCAACAGGAACGATGTTCATAACCCAAACAGGATCATCAACTAGTGCAGCTGCAAAGCCTCCCAAGTAAGAATTCATATCAAGAAGATTTCTATATCTTCCAGTCTCTGCTAGCTGAGAATCAAGGGTCTTGTAATATGACACTCTCTTTTTCCATAACTCAGTATTTTCTTTGAACATTTCTGATGTTATTCCTATCAAACTTTGACTACTAATCCTTGGGGGAATTGAAGTTAGTCTCTTTGGCCACTTTGATATTTCTCCACCAGCAACTTCTTTAACGTTGTTTACATCTGGCAGTGGGGTCAAACAGGTATCTAGTTTTGTGTACCTGAAATAAAAAAGGCTGATGTAATAAACAATTGAAAGAAAAATGTGCATGTTAGAACCTAACTCGATCATACAAAACCGACTAATAAGATGAGAGATGTTTATCACTTATAAACACATTTTTCAAGCCATATCGCATCAAAGATTGGATTTTCAACATTGTCTCCCTCATACTTAAGACTGGAAATCTGGAGCGTAACTTGACTGACCTGATAGCAGATGGTCCAACAAATTTTGGATAGACTCACATACTATCTCAAAATTTGGGTTGAGTTAAAAGTTAAAACCAACTTGTAAGGTGGGAGATGTCTCCCACTTGTAAACACTTTTCACACAATATTCAATCCAACGCGGGACTCTTAACCGAAAATTGAAATAAAGCAAATTAATAGGATGAATTTGGAAAAAAAGCTAAAGTTTCTATGTATTAGGTACTTCATATAGGTTTACCAACTAAAGCTGCAATCTAATATAAAATGTGTTATTACCAAGCCATATCTGGATCCTGTGCTTCTTCACAGAAGGGTCTAGTCTTGAAGATCTTTCTTTTAACTTTGCAATGCATATGATTAGTTGGTTTCTGCCATATTGCAAGGTCACCTTTTTGTACTAATTTTTTCCAGCATAGACTTTTTGCCACATTCTCAATTGCATCTTGTTCATCATTGAGACTCTCCCTAGTCCTTTCCCATCCTTTCCAGTGTTTCTGCCAGTTTATTGGTGGCCCTGATAGAATCCAGTATCCACCAGGACGCAGTACCCTATCAACTTCAGTCAAGTATATTCCATCTGCGAATTAGCATTGTGCATTAAGCCAGAAACAAATTTAGTGTCACAATCACACACAAACTAGACATTTGAAAATGCTATGAAGCACCGAGACAGACACAGACACTAGACACTAGACACAACACTAACACGTTGTTACTAATAATTTGAGAAAATAAATTAAATATGAATGTAATTCCATTTTCGTGTTGTAAAGTAAATAGTTTATTCGTAGAATATAATAACTATACACTACTAGAATTATACTCTTATATTATACTGGAATCCACATGAATTTCAACCAATCATATAGTGAGTATTGAAAAAAGTGCGTTGCTAATACTTTTTTGTAGAATGCCAGTGTAAATTGATCTCACTAGCTTTGCAAATGAATAATCTCAGTTTGAAAGTATGACTCAACACCTTTGGTGTGGTCTCTTTTTCAACCACATTTTTTTTTATCTTTAAAGCTTGAATTTGAGACATTACTTAACGAGGTCTTAATGTCCAAGTAATGTAAGTATATAATAAACATGCCCTTAATCATATTTATTTTTTACATGATCCCTTAATCCTATAAACATGATTTTAGGAATTAATAATATAGGAGCCCTTAATCATTGAATATGTTTGTGCAAAGCTTGTGGCTTATTGTATTAAAGAGTTATGAATGTACCATACTGCCCCCAAGGAATGAGGCACCTTGAGCAGTGAGCCATATCAAAGGCTCTTGAAGGATAAGGAAGTCTTATTGAGGCAAGAATTCCAATCAATGCAGGAACACCTCGTTCAAGAGCAAATTGAACTTGAGCCTCATGAGTATCTCTTGGTGCAACTGACACTGTTAATATGTTACGTGACAAAAGATAAGCTCCCCAACTTGCCACCTGATATTGTAATAAATTACAACTTGTCAAAGATCAAATAAAAAAATTGTCATAAAAAATAATGAGCCTCTATGAATGAGAAGCATTTATGTATTGGTTTACATTTTAATATTTTTGGTTGAATTGGATGAACACATCACATGCCAGGTACAAATTCTCGTGCCTAGGTGTAGTTCCCGTGATGTTAATAGACGTGAGTACATTTTTTTATACATGATGTTAATAGATCCAATGTAGAGCACATAGATTCATAGAACAAATATGACATCCCAAAAAGGAATATGCAAAAGAAAATGTCCAATTTCAAATGACCATTTTTTTTATTAATTTTTTTAAGGTGATGGAATGATATCTCATCTTAAGGTCGAAAATATCTTACTAAAGCTCAAAAAACACACTCAAGAAAATTACGTTTACCTTACTCTAAGGATAGTGGGGCTCAAACCCACATGCCGACCTTAGACTTTTTTTTCCCTCTTTCTATAAGTTTCTCTGTATATTGGGAATATGATATGTCTTTTACTATACATATCAGGGAGCAATGATAATAATGTTATTATTATTCAATGTTTTAAAAATGTTATTATTCTAATAGTACATAAATAGCTAAAAGGGGGCATGATTGAGAAAAGTTGTATTGTACTCTAGTATGTCAATAATAATTATATGTATTATTTTGGTGCTTTACATCAATCCTACAAATAAAAAAGTTCAAAAACTATCAAAGCAGATTATAATTTTTTTTTACTGTTGCAAAATAAATTAAAAACAAGTTTGGTAGTTTAACAATGCAGAAGTTTAACTAATTCAATCATTGAGTTTTTGCGAAAAATTTCCAATCATTGAGGCAAAAAATCTTCATGCTTGCAAATTGAGAGCATATTTTTTTTATTCCAACAGTCATATACGTTACATCAATTTGAAAAAAGAAAACATTCTTTGGTTATTTTATTCCTTCTTACCGGAAAGAGATAAAAACAAAAAACCATTAAAGCTAACTTTTAACTATATTTAATTTTAAAATGTATATACATAGTTAGGTTCGGTTTGAAAAAAATAATTTAAAAATTTAACCAGTTCAAGCACTTTTCACAAAAGATTTTTTTTTAAAATATAATACTGTATAATTCAATTTCTTGCATTATTTTTATAAACAAAATTAGATTGAATTGTGATTTTTATTAGTACTCAATTTGTTTTCAATCATTATCTTTTTCTAGTGCAAATTTTGTTTACAAAAGAAATGAAGTGAGTTTTCACATATGATTTTTAATCTCTTACAACCCATAATATTATTAATTTGATTTTCAAAGATTGCTTAAAAGAAAAAAAGATTGAAAAAAAAATACAAAAATAGAAATTTGAGTTGGTTAGGCCAACTTGGAAGTTTGCACCCAAATATTTTGTGCAGAGTTCAGTGTAAGAAAATTGTCATAACTTCATAGGTAAAAGTATTTAATTGAATCAACCGGTTCAACTAAACCAGTTCCTACAACCACAAAAATAAACCGGTTCAAGAAGAATTTAGGATACGTACCCCACAACCAGTATCAATAGCGGTTCTGATAGACCCATCTTTAAGATTAATCAACTTCCCAATATCATCAACGTATGCATTTGCGCCACGTGGAAACATGGTCCCACCACCCGGGAACCTGAACCGGTTCCCATTGAACCGGACCCAGTTCTGGTTTTTCTTCTCCACAGTTAACTCCTTATGTGGCACATTTGCATACCAAGCCGCGTCACGGCTCTCCGGCCACCGTAATGGTAACCGGTAACCAAACGGAGCTGGTATTCTACACCGGAGAGTCTCCTCCGGTAAGGGACAGTGTCTCTCCCGGTAGATAAGTTTCTTTCTAGGGAAGCTTAGTGACCTTTTCTGATCCTCACATGGAGTGTATTCATAGAGAGATGGTTCACAGGGTGGGAGGTGAGAAACACGCGCCGTCTTTGGTGGTGGGTCAGGGAGGTGGTGAGTGGCGGTGAAGTCGAGTGATGGAGTTGTGGTGGCTGTGATGGTACTGTTGTTATGGTGGAAGCATATGGAAGAGGAGGAAGGTTGAGAGGTGGTGGTGGAGTAACCGGTGGCGGAGATGACGGTGGTGGAAGGATAGTGATGCCAGAGACCAAGGAAGTAAAAGAAGGTACATAAGAAAAATGCAAAGGTGATAAAGTATAGATTGGTTAATAATATGTTTGGTTTTTTGGATTTGAAAGTGTGAAGTAGGGTTTTTAAGTTAATATTCATGTTACTATATGTTGTGTTTGTTCTTGTTCTTGTAGTTTAAGGTTTAAGTTGAAGAGTTGAAGTGATGAGTTGAGTTTGAACTTTGAAGATTGGGTGTAAGTGGTGGTTGGTTGATTTATTGCATAGTCATTTGAATAAATAGACTATTGATAGTACTTGCTTGTCTTTGTGTTTGTGTTGTGTTACTACTTGCTTTTTCTTTTTTTGGACTATAATTGAATGGTAATGGTTATAGCAAATATCTTCTCCTTGCATCATGTACTCTTTTATCATGTTATGCTTTGTCATGTTCTAAATATATAACTCTGAAATTCTCTTATAGCACATGAATATATATCCTAAACAAAAAGTTTTACAAAATTATTTATGGGATTTGGTAGAACACACCCACTGGTTTCTATGTGAGAGTGTTTTAGCAAGCTACACCTTAAGGTGTATTTTAGCAAATACCTATAGGAGTTGCTAATATACACCCACTTATTTTTTAGAATGTGTGTTTTAGCAACATTCACCTTAAGGTATATTTAACAACTTTTTAGTTATATCTTTGCTAAAACACGCATTAATAAAAACTAGTGGGTGTATCATAGCAAACCCCTTATTTAATTACTCTGTTTGTCGTAAAATGAGTGACTTAGTTTGACTATGTGTATTACTTATATAATTTACTTTTACCATATTTTTTTACTAAAATAAATGGTAGAATATAAAATGTTATTGCATTTGTCTCGATGAATATTTTTAAAATAACATTTTTTAATTTTTAAAAATAAATAACTAAAGATATTAAATGTTAAAATTGTACTTTAACATATGGGAAACAATCAACTATCTCATCATTTTGAGACTGAGGAAGTATATTTAATCACATATACTTTTTAGTTCACATTTGTGTAGTGAGATTTGAAACATGATCTCTTACAAATAACATCTTAGAGCTATGTATTTTTTAAATATACTTTAGTTCACATTTGATGTGCATGAAGTTACTTCTGCATATGAGTTGAAGGACCCGATCAAGTGGCTTTAGGTATCTCTATTTTTTTTTTTTTACACTATTGATGCATGCAAGTTAAACTCTTCTTAGAAAAAGTTACAATTTATATCTTTTGGGATGGAGGCCGATATATTTTAGTGATTTTTTTTTATCCCCCACACTCACTTCAATAGTACACTTTCGAAAAAAAAGTCTTTCTGCCTTTCAAAAGTATAGTTTTAGATAAAAACTCAAGTATTTCTCTCGTCCATAATCATATTTGCAAAACCCCATGTCAATTTTCAGAAAATATTTTATAATAAAAAGGGATATTGGAAAGAAGAAGCTCCCCATGTATAGTTTACGGATCCATTTTTAGAAGTAGATCTAGCCCATTTCTAATAGAGCAATATGCCTTTGGTGAGAGAATTTCTTTTCTCACCTTCCACTCCTTTCACGCGCCCTCCAAAGTCCTTATATACTAGTTTGGATTATATATAGTTTGAATTTTGTTGTTGTTATTGATGTGGAATGTGATTTAATGACATCATTTTTTGTTTTATGTGTATTAAATAAGTGTTCATAGTTCTGTGAGTTCAAATGAACCAGGCATATTGGCTTATAGAAATTTTTGTGTATTTTGGACCATATAAATTGTCGGTGCATTAATTATGACCAATAGAAAAATCCCACATCAGCTTGGTTTGGATTTTATAATTCAAAACTTGCCAAAACCCCCTAATTCACAAGTTTTTACGGTGCTTGATCATCAATATATTGACTCGTTCAAAAATATGCTACAAGAAATAAACCACAAATATTTGACTATTAAAATTAAGATGTATTTCAAAACATAGTTGTTGTATATGCATTGCCTACTTTTAGTGAAACACCAACCACCGAGTGTATTTATTAGTTAGAGTAAGTGACTTTGAATTGATCAGTTGTGGATTCAAAGATTTAAAATCTTACTTTGAGTAAGCAGTCTATTCATATTCATGTTTTTGTTCATGGCTATTCATAAGATTTGGTTTTTATATTGCATTTTCATGAATCATGCAAACTTCAAGTGTTTGATTGATCACAAAACCATGGATCAATAATGTATTATGTGAATTGAAAGGTTTGCCTTATACATACTCTTTGTAGGACTTTTGTTTGAGGATAAACAAAGTTCTAAGTTAGGGAGAGCTAATAAGTGACAAATGAATGTTCAATTACATATGTAAATCATGACACTTATTGACTTATTTTGCAAGAAAGATCTTGAAAACCTCCAATTATTATAAATATTACAGTACCAAGATTATATTAGTATTTCTTGTACTTTTACCAATTTTTTTCCCAACACGAATGTCCAATAACTAGAATGAGAATGAAAATTGTAACTATTGAGCATAAAAGAGGTTCAACTAGGTCTTCGCCCAGCAAGCCATGTCCTTCGCCCAATAATGCAAACCATAATCTCAAGTTCTAAAAATAGAAAAATCGCCATCGAAGAGAGTTTTTTGCCTAAAGAATGAAGATGGTCTAAAACTTACTTGGTTGAGCTAGAATTTTCCAAGTGAATAAGATGTCTCACTTGGCGAGAAGAGGTAGTCTAAAAGCTCCATTTGGATGACACGACAGAATTCCATCGAAAGAAAAATGGTTGTTCACCCATTGAAGATGCAAGTCAAAAACCTATAAATAGAGAGCCTCATAAATTCTCATTCACACAATAATCAAGTTTAGAGAAATCAAGCTTAGGAGTAAGTAAAAGGGCAAGCACGAGGTGGGAACATCGAAGACTTGCAGAACAAGCCGACTGATGCAACATCATGACATTCTCTCCTATGTCTTGTAAGTTATACATTATGCGTAGTTAATTTTTCTATGCGTTGGGACTAAATGTAGTTAGTTTGGGATCTAATGTAAATACGAGGTCTAGTTAGACATAATTAAATCATATTTCATTATATTAGTGTCTTTAATTATACTCTTAATGCTTCTTTGACGTACAATTTAAGATTGATCATTTGACTTAGGGAGTTCTAGACATAGACTTTTCTTGTAAGGGACATGGGTAAATGAACTTTTAGATGATAGCTACGAGACACCAAACTAGATTTACAATCAGACACATTATCAAAACGTAATTTCTCTCTTTTAACTAGTTGAGCAAGACATTGAAGATTAGAGACTAGAGTTGATTTCTCGTTTTCTACGAGACGTTGGGATCTTCAGAGGATGATATATGAAGGTATTATTGAAATATGAAGAGTTTATAGTCGGTAAAGAAAAGGCATCAGAGACGTAACCATTGAAACTTAATCCCAACATACCTTTTCTTTTGTTTTTATCTCCAATACCTTTTGTTCTACCAATGTCATTAGAGAGAAGGAAATAAAGAGAGTTGATAGATGTGATAGAAAAATAAAAAAAGAAAGAAAATGAAATTTTAGATGTGTATATAACAAACTAGTTTCTTGAATGTGTATGTATAAAAAATGGTGGATTCTAGGGTGAGGGGTCAATTAAGTCCCTCACCGGTGGAGCACAAAGGAAATACCGTTGGATTTAATTAATGGATCTTATTTGTTAAAAATAAAATTGAGAACATTTACATTTGTTCACACACAATCTTATTTGTTAATTGGACGGATAGAGATAGAAGAATCAATGGAATAGGGGAAAAGAACCACACTGACGGCGAGAGGTTCGCCGGTATGAGAAAAATGAAGGATGAGGTGATGGAAGCGAGGAAGAAGAGGGGAAG
>Ga0315914_1002335_pt1 | contig 29100 bp, 10 predicted proteins | sample MpolenodulesMG_FD_203920 | JGI IMG/M metagenome (GOLD analysis project Ga0315914, IMG submission 203920) | Medicago polymorpha root nodule microbial communities from Los Angeles, California, United States - elongated nodules | ecosystem: Host-associated > Plants > Roots > Nodule | place: USA...
TTCTTAAAATTCATAAAATCTGTTGAAATCTCTTGAAATTCATAAAATCATTTCAAATCCTTTAAAATCTTATAAATTAAATCCATTGAAATCCTTATTAGTCTTTTAAAATCTTCAAAGTCATCAAAATCCTGCAAAGTCTTTTAAAATCATCAAGACTTTTTCAAACAAAAATTGTCCTTTAAAATCCTAATCCAATACACCCTCCTAAGTACAACTAAAAAAAAAATCAATACAAACACTTCTATATAAATTTAGTTTAAGTACATATGCACAAATTTAGTTCAAATACATTTACGGTAAAATGTATTTTAAATAGAGTTTGAAGGGTGTAACAAAAAAAAATCATGTACTAACAAAAGTAAAAGTAAAAGTAAAAATAAAAACTTCTACTTTCCTTAAAAATCATTAAAACATAATATCTGAAAATATATTTTTTTACTAAAATATATTTTTAATCTGCAGACCTTACTCTAACATGTATTTTAAATTAATTTTATCAAATCATATAAACTTTAATATAAAGATTTTGGAAAATGTTTAATAGACACATAGGTATATACACCGTATGAGATAAATATAAAGTGATATGATAGGTTGATAATGTTAACAAAAAGGAGAGATAGAGAAAATAAAATGTTGAATAAGTATCATTGTTGAAAGAAATTTTACACTACACATCGATCATAACCGTAAATTTGTTAAAAACATCAAACTTTAATAATAATTGGTTTTTAACTCTACTATAATTGGTTGTGAATTATTGACCGTAAATATTTTATAAGAACACTGTTTAAAATTTAATCTTAAATTTTAATCTAGTATATTAGAAAAGTACATATGGCCGGGAGAGGGCATGACTGTCTTTATATATATTATTGTGGTAAATTGGAAACGTACTATATCCACACGTGAGGAGATTTGTTTTGCAGCTATTCCGCAAGTTGTGCAGTAACACTAGTTTTTTTCTTCAGGAAAAACATGTTTGTACACAGATTTTTTCAATTCAGATTAGATTAGTTCTTCCAAGAGTTCAAGAGAGAAATCCAAAAGACCAAACTTAGCAAGTTCAAAACATTAGGAAAGGTACACCTAGGACTGATAAGTTACAATTCTACAGCCATAAATTACTACATGATACAACATCTGAATTCTGCGAATTCAACCACCAAAATGAAAGAGAAACTGAGACCAATGAAATATCACCAAACGCATCGATAGGTAACATGCATCTGGGTGATTTCACCGGTGTAGGTAACTTTAACTACCTGCCCCCTCTGAAGTCCGTAATATCGAGCAATTGCATCTGTCTGTAGCATTCGGGGAAGCTGCAAATAACAAGACTTAATATAAGAATGATAGTATTGGAATAGGAACAATAGTGCTGAAATTTAAGATTCATGAAACACAAGAAAATTATAACATAATAATGCCTATATGCATACAAAGAGAACAAACAGATACAAAATATCTATATTTCATTAGTTGCCTAAGACTCAAAACCTTAAACAAACAATCTTAAGGACTTCGTCGCAGGTGCACCGTGGAAAATTTAATAACTAATATAGATGTGATAGTGTGATCCATTCCCCTGAGTATAAACAACAAAACAAACAAAGTACTCTGTTCATGCCCGAGATAGGCTCTTCCCAAGTTATATCGACTGACCTGCTTTTCTTGTATATCGTACTTCTTCAGGAGATTCTTTTTCTGCTTATCAGTCAACACCTGATGCTTTGGCTTCAATACATGCTTTGTAGCATTAACAAGCAAGTCTGTGATCTGAAAAGTAAGATTTCAATGAGGTTTTGTGCATGAAACTGATATTTTTCTCAGCACAGATAAGAAAAACAGTCACCAAATTTCTTGTTGGGGAAAACAAAAAGACAGAGATATCTAAATCTTACTGTAAGATTATCAAATTATCAAGTAAATAGGGATGCTGTAGGGATCATTATTTCAAAAGTACTTAACGGGCCAGAATCAAAACACGCTGGAGTCAGGATACAAAGTCAAGTCATTCAGAATGAGACGTTGTAGTTATCACAACTTGTAAACATCTCAAACTTGATGGTATCCTTATCGAAATTTGCATGTCAAAGTTTTCTTAATAACTTCTTTCCCAGTATTAACATTAAAGAATGACCGCTATACTCAAGGATCGATCAGTAGCGATCTCAGCACACTCTAGAATAAAGCACCCTTTTTGAAAATGGGGTTCTCTTTCATATTTAATTATTCACTAAAATAGGACAAGCATAATTTAAGTTATCTGGTACAAGGTAGTCAAAATCAAGATCCTGGATAGGATTAGGAACTCAAGATTGTAAATCATAATCCTACAAAATTCATAAAACTAATTTGTGTGTATGTGCATTGAATAACTAAGAAAATAAGATGTGGTGATTTCACAGGGGCAGTGGTCCAACACAGAAGAAGAAAGGGTCGCAGCAATAGAAGTGCAGCACAAGATGGAGAATATCAGTAGTAAGAGTGTGGGATTAGAGACTACGGTTTAGTGTTTTAAGTGTTAACCACATTTTGGCCCCTCTGCAAATGCCTTTTGAAATCCAGCCCGCACATTTGGGATCACCAAAAAGTGTCAATTCAACCCTACAAGTTTGCACATAGATTCCACTGATCATACCAAAAAACAATCTTGCATCAACTTGAACTCGCAAATGGTTACAACTTGTAAAATACTAATAGTACAGGTTTACAACCCAATGCACGGCTTATCTACCTTGGTCTGTGTTAGCAATAGGACTTATAAGGGCAGAAGTTACAGAATATTAGTAGATTGCTTATTTAATATATTATAAATTAGTAACGGTTACATGTGCAGCAACTGCTATCTGCAATGAAGGTTATCTGCAGAACTTCTATGTAACGGCTATAGGGAATTAGTATTATAAATAAAGATGCAGAGGAAAAGAAGGGCATTCAGGGATTGGGATAAAGGATTGGTAGGGAGAGACCAAGCTCTTGAATACTTGGAGGGCAGAGAACCAAGACTCTTGAATTTCTTGGGATTATATTGTAATATTACTATTATTTTATATTTTGATATCAGTTCCTATCAGTCCGGTAGACTATACAAATTTATCTTCGTAGGGATATATCAAGGGATAAACAATCAGCTCAGTCTTCAGATTTACATGAGATTTTTTAGGTGTTGTATGAGTTGAAAATCTCATCTGTGGTTTTGATAAAAAGAGATAGGATTAGGAACAATGACATTTTCAGCAACTTGGATTATATAACAATTTAAATACAACAGATATAGTTGACTGGTGCACAAAAGCTGAGGAAAAACCAGCATCGGTTAATCAAACAGAGTATTTGAATATTAATTTGGTTTATTTTCAAACAGAGTATTTTAAACCTGTTTATTTCTATATTATGTTTAATAGTTCTTTACATCAGAAGTTTGACATTTGAATACCTATATTTTGTACATATTCATTTCTGTTTTTTTCTTCAAATAAATATCTGCACTTTATTATGTCTGTTTCAGATTACCTTAACAGGTCAAGTACATGAATTTTCTCACAAGGTAGGATTTTCAAATGGTAAAGATTGTATACTTTTTTCTAATGTAATGATTGTTTTTCCTACTAACCAATTACTGCATAGAACTAGCCAAATATCTCTAAGCTGTTATTCACACATTCCAAGCATGGTTGTCTAACTTGCGAGTGAACTCGTAAACTCAAACTTACACTAGGAAGCAAATTCAGATTCGCTCGCGCACAGACTCGGTTTTTGGTAGAATCAATTATACCAAAGCATACTTGCGAGGTTTCACGCAGCACAAGGCAAGCTTCCACCACTGAACTCAATTTTTCTCTCATTTAGTTTTTTTTATCCATTCCTGACTCATCAATTGGATGTTGTTTCCCCCTTACCAGGTTGAGGTTTTGTCTTTGCTCCATTTATGTCAGAGGCTAATATTGTGGTTTGCCGCTTTGCTTTGTTATGTAGTTAGAATGTTGAATTACTTTTGTGTTAATGCCAATGGTACTATATTACCTATGTATTTTTGACATTTATAGGTTTCTTAATATTTGGGTTTATATTAGGTAAATTCTGAGCTTATGTAGACTCAGAAGTTTGACAAGTGACAACTTTAATTCCAAACATTCTTCAAAAGTTTCCAACTTCAAAAGAACAGGTAATCATTTCCATTTTTGTTCTTCCATGCCAAAACAATGCCTAACTAATTCAACTTTTTTATTGTTTAAAGAAGTATTATGATTATATTTCCCTGCAAATGTAGGTTCAGAAAGGAACACCTATAGATACTGAGGATCCAAAGTCATGTTTACCATTTTGTAACAGCAAAACAAACACACTGTCAAAAAAAACAGTAAAACAAACACACATAGAATTATACTTTTTTTGGTAAAGTTGTACTTGCATGCAATCTTAGGGTTAGACTCAAACATCAATCCTATTAATCAAAAATAGAAAAGAATTTGCCATCAGATACCAGTCAGAAACAAACATGCAAAATCTTTGTAATTAATTGCCAAAAAAAAAAAAAAACCATTAAAAAAATAATTAAAAAAAACTGAGTTAAAAGAGGAGTGAGTGAGAAAGTGAGAAACAAACCTGAAAAATTTCAACTTTGAAAGAGAGAAGATTAACAGCTTTCAAAGCTTGACTAGTAATTTGATTTTGCACAATCAAAATAAGACCAGTCAAACTCTCTCTATTCACAATCTGTCCTGCTATGTCTCTTACCCCATTCACTTTCACTATCCCTGGCCCACTAAAAACCACCAAAATCTGCAAAATCCAACAACTCAAACCATCATCATAAAAAACACTGATTAGTCCGTCCTTAACCGGATACCGAGTTTTCAGACGAAAAAACAAAATATAGTAGTGAATTAATCAAAGAGAGAGAGACCCTTTTGGAGGGGTTAGTGGCATGAGTAGCAGTAAAGCGGAGACGATCAACATCAGGAGATTGACCATGAATTTGGCGGAAATCATCAAGAGAGAGCTGAATTTCATCAGAGGGGATAGAGTAGCCTCTGTCTTTGAGCATCTCAAGAACAGTTCTGCGAGATAAGTAGTAACGATGACTCTCAATGCTTCCATTGTCCATCTTGGTGAACAAACACTTAGGTTGTTCTTGTACTTGTGGTTGTGTTGTTGTATCTCCGTTTTCGATCTCCATCATTGTTATTGCTGTTTCGGTGGTTCCGTTTTGTCCTCCTCCATTTTCAGTCGCCATACCTCTCTCTCTCTCTCTCTCTCTCTCTCTCTCTCTCTAATGTTCTGTTCTGTCTATTAACTCTTGTCTCAACTTTCAAAAATGTATGTATTCAACTCTCTTAAAAGACATGTCCTTTGTACTTTGTATGTAAAATTGATACATAAAATGAAAAAACAACAACTATTAAAGTCAAAACAAAATTATTAACAATAATTTAACATTTTATATCTGTCAAAAAAAGATAATTTAACATTTTATATGTGAAAATTTGTTAAATATTTGAATTGTGTATTTTGTGAATTTTATGTCTTGTATATATTTATCGTTGTACAACGATATAAATTTAAATCAACCTCTTTGAATTTACACACAATGATTATATTATGTTATGGATATTGCTAGTTGGCACGACACAAAACAAGCATAAAAGTTGGACGACACATTACAATCCTTGGATGCAAATTATACCAACGCTACATTTATTCTCTCCCCATATATTGTGTGTCATCCGCTAATTTAACAAGTTGTGTGTTTGTCGTTCGTTATTATGTCGTGTTTAATAGCACCGCTCTTATGTTAATATAGTTAATTTTGATAAAATGTTATTTGTTCTCTTATGAGAATGAAAATATGAAGAAGATAATAAGTAGAGAGATGAGAATTATAATTAATTGAGAAAAAAGAAAGTGATATGTTTTAAATTAGATTAAAAAAGATACAATTCAAATTTTAAATGTAAAATTGAAATTAAAGAAGGGAAATAATAAAAGTCAAAAAGAAAATAAAGTAATAAAAAAATTGAAAAGAGCGTGTGAGAGAAATGAGAGAAATAGAAGATGAAAAAGTAAGAGAGAGAAGGGGTGAAAAGAGACAATATAATAAAGGATGTTAAGGGTAAGAAAAATAATATAGAGAAAGAGAGATATACTTATCAATATTTATACTATATATCTATATTATAGAGAATAGTTTGTTTTGTCTTTTTTGGACCGTCTTTTTTCTTCTCAAAATTATCCTCAACTTTAATACTTTTAACCAATAACTTATGTATTATTATAAAAATGATAAAATAATAAATAAAATACTATAAATTAAAGGTAAAATTGAAAAGAAAAAAAAGTCAACCTAAGTCCATGTACTTTCTTCTGTCAAAAAGTAAAAATATATATTTTCTTTATACTAACGAAAAGACGGGCACCCACATTAACGTTTGAAAATGATAAAGGATGTTAAATTTTGATTAGATTTTAGAAACAAATAAAGTGTGTTATATATACTGGTTTATCCAGACTCACTACAATAGAAAAAAATATTATTCATTTTTTTTTGTAGTGGTCGGGGTTTGAACACCGAACCTTACATATTTTATGCATTGTCCCAACCAACTGAGTTAAGCTCACGAGGACAGAAAAATTATCATTCATAATAATATAAAGGAAATATGAGATTTTGGTTTAGATTATTAATTATTCCAATTATACTCTTAAACAAAATTTTCTATAATAATGTTATATTGTTGGTGTCATTAAAAAAAATAAAAGTTTATATTATATTTTTTATATTGTTGGTGTAATTTAAAAAGATAAGTATGGTGTTACAGTTTGAAGTCACGGGCATCTATAAATATAATTTAAATCAAAATTTAAATTTCATAAAAAAATTATTCATAGTTTACACATGTCAACGCAATAAAAAGAGCGAACATCAGTATGTATAAAGAAAATGCATGAACTTGAGCTGACTTTTTTCCTTTCAAATTTTACCCTTTTATTAAACTATTATTTTTTATTATTTTGTTCTTCTTATTACTCCACTACAATAATAACAATATTATTATCAAATACACTCCCCTCAAACCCAATAACATGAAAACCTTTTATCATTTGTCAATAGAATATGATATGTTATTTATAAAAAATCACAAGACTAATTTGGTTTCATTATAAAAGTCATATTATAAAATATAAATACAAATTCAAGTTATCTTCAATTTGAAACACCTAAATGCATCCTCATAATAAAACAAATTTACTCATTGCAAAAGAAGTATAGATTTTTCTTTTTATGTGCTGCTTCTACGTTTTACGTTATAATTCTAAGTTTAGCGTTTTGGCCAATGTTGGGAGGTGTAAAAATGTAAATGTTGGGCTGTGAAAATAAAATACTGCTGAGTTGGAAAATAAAAACGGTGAAGTTCAACTGGGCTGAAGTCTGATAAATAGTTGGGGCCTCTTTGCCAGTTTTGCTATGTATACCCCCAAAAAACAAGTATTTCTATATACATCCCTTTATAAAAATAAAGTTTTGGGCCACCTACAAGCATGGCTCCTAGGCCGCCGCATCACCCGCCTATGTCTTGGATAGGCCCTGTAAGCCGGTGTAAGACGCTTTATTTTTTTATTTTTTTTATTTTTTTATCAAAACACGGTTTATTTGTTACTATTATCTTGCAATTAATTGTTTTTCTTGTTGCAAAATATCCCCCTCTCTCTCCCTCTCTCTAATACAATACTTAAACAATTAGTTAAGAGTTTTACAATCATTTTTATCTATCTGGTTGATCTATCCATTTTTTATCTTGAGGATGATATAGCAAAAGACATGCCTTTTATTCCTAAAATGGATGTATAAGCATCATAGAAAAAGGGTGATTGTTTTTACCGGCGACCGACATTGTGTAAACAATAATAAATTTAGAAATTTTGAATAACAAGGGCACCATCGATATAAATTAGTACGTCTGTGTTTTGCAGTCTCTGCTTGCTTATGTTTTCTTTAGTTTTTTTTATTTGAACGAATAGACCATCAATTTAGTTTATAGACTATCATTCTATTTTCAATTTATTGTATAACTATGTAAATATAATAAGTAGTTCTTAATTAAATCATATGAAATCTGTCAATTTTGACAAATATTACTTACTTTAGAGACAACTTACTATAGTTATCTTTTTTCAAAAAACTTATTACAGTTATCTAGTGTATAAACCAAATTGAAACGGCGCATAAGAATTAAATTGTTGATGACACTACTTAAAAAAAAAAACTCAGCGGAATCAAAATTAAAATGTAGAGTTTTTTTTTTTTTTTTTTAAAACTATATGATTTTTTTCCTTCAAGTATTGCACTGTTTATTTATTTGATTTTATTTTATTTGTACTTATCTCAACTCTTGGTTGAATTTATTTAGGTGTAATGGGTATAGGTATATCCAATTCATGGTATGGAACAAAATTGGTGCTCAATGGCAATCTAGATATTGTCCAAGATTATAAGAGTAAGTATTTTTAATTAAATGTTTTTAGTGTTCATATGTTTTTAATAAAATGTATATTTATTTTATCACATAGCACGGGTCGGTCGACTAGTTTATAAAAAGCTCATCACAAAAGAAGAAAGCAACCCAACAAAGTTGACATCGCAACCCCTTACAATCATATACAATACCTCAAGAAAATATATTATTAAAATAGAAAATATATTATCAAAGTAGCTTATAAATTGTCTGTTGTAAGTTAGTTTATCAACTATCTATTTATTTTTATTAGTCAAAACGTTAGCTAGGTCGCTTATTTTAAGACGGAGGGATTATAAAACGATTTTCATGCATGGCTTTTGAATCTAACACATGCATCTTTTTCCAAGTATTTATTATTTCTTGATCTTGCAAATGGAAACATTATTATCAACCTCACTCGAGAGCATTGATCCAATAAATCATTTATTAGCATGGTCTGTAGAACCATGTGGAAATGTGAGTGTCATATAGTAGGAGTAGGAGGCAACTGTGTCCTTTTTTTTATGCTGTATAAATAATTGTGTCCTATATATTTAACCTTGCCTAGAACACAGTAAAATTATTTTATCAAATTCATCACACAAAGAAAGAGTGACAGACACACATAATGTGCTGGCTTGAACGTGAAAACTGTACTATGCTAAAGCTAAATGGGCCATCTTATGATATTGACCCTCCCAATAAATTTCCAATTTTAGTTGAAACTGACCAAACACTAAGGCAAAAACAAAGCAATGGCAGTAACACCACAAATTGCAACTTCTGATCTTTATATCTGCTATGATAAATCATGTGTTTCAGTTTTTAATCGTCACTTTCTTAGCCTCTTTCACAATTGTATAAAACAGGTACATTGATCATATATTTCTTCAGAGTTTCAGACACTTGAAATTAGCAATCAACCATGTACAAATAAACTTTGACAGTTTCATTTTGTGATGATAATTTGGTAATGAACCATAATTATAATGCAAAAGTGTGACATAAACAGATTAATACAAGTGGTATGCATAAATTAGTTGATGAAATAGTTTTGGAGTTCAAATCCTATCGTAAACAATTATTGGTCGTACTTAACTTCTATTCTGACCGAACTTTGGATTAGTAAACTACTTTCTCTTGCAAATTGGAGGGTTAGAGACAAAAACAAAAACCAACAAAAAAGACTAAAATCAAAGAAACAAATTGAAATATGCATATTCATTCATAGTAGCTGCCAAATTTATCATAACAAATTCAATGAAGAAAAATAATAACAATAATAAAGAGATAACAATCAATAATTTTGATCATCATCACTTATTCATGAACAACAACTTGAGCATCTAATCAATCCATTCTCATTACAATGAACACACCTTTTCAATTTACCTTGTTCTTCCTCAAACACTTTCCTGCTACCATTGCAATTATTACAAGGCACAAACCTTGCATCACCACATTTGTCACAAACAAACCAAGGATCTTGAGTTGGAAAACCTTTCAACATTCTAGCCAATTCACCAGATTCATTCAATTGTTTCAAATCATCTGCATTTCCCACATGCTTCCCTCTGATAAAAACCTGAGGCAATGTCACTACTGATTTGCCACCAAGTGCATTCTGTAACTCCTTCCTATAAGATGAATCCATTGAAATATCTCTCTCATCAACTGCAACTCTATATCCCCTCAAAATCATCCTCACTGCACAACAATCTTCATAAGTCTTGCGAATCCCTCGCAAACTTGTGCAATAAACAACTATTCTGTTTTCAGTACCAGGTAAAAGACACAGACTCTTTTCAAACAAAGAAAAACCAGGATTCATAGGACTTGATTCCATTGACCTTACACATCTGAAAAGGTTCTTATTATTGTTGTTGTTGCTACCACCTAGTTGTCTTGATGACAATGCTCTTCTGTAACTCCAAGCAACACTTGGATCCAACTTAGCAAGCAAAGCTTCTTCTGATAAATGCTGCCAAAGTGGTTTCTTTAGATTTTTTTTGGAAGAAGAAGAATTTTTTTCTTCCATCACTGTTTCTGAAGCTTTCAATGATTCAAATGAATCAAGAAGTTTCTTTTTAGCTGATCCATCAAAGGTTGTGTACCTGCATGAACTGTGTTTATCTGAGAAACTCATTGGATTGTCAAAAATAGAAGGTTTATGAACATTAATACTATCATGATGATGAGAATCTTCATGTTCATCTAAACCATCCATGAGTTCCCAAGTGTTGATGACAGAATCTGGTGACAAAGATTGTTCTTCATTTTGAGAAGTTTTGGTGAGATGGGGTTGATCATGAGGGGTAAAGTTAGGGACTTTTTGGTCAATTAGGAGAAGAGAACCATAGGTAGTGGAAGTGAGTGAAACAAGGTGATGAGTGTCACCTTTTTTGGTTGGAGGGTGATGGATAAGAGGCATTGTTAGGGACAAAGCTTTTCTAACAGGTGGTGAAGAATTGAAGTAGTTTGAAGCATAAGAAGATGAAAAAGATGAAGAAGTTGATGAAGATGAAGATTGAAAAGAAACAGAAGGTGTTGTTGGATCTTCTGTGTTTCTGTTAGCAACTATTGTTGTTATTTTTGAGGCTGAACAACCCATGTTTTTGCACAGTTTGAGACCAATAAGTTAAGAAAATTGGGTTGTGTTTACTTTTGCAACCTCTCCCCAAAAAAGATACCTTTTTATATATTTATTTTTTGGTGTGTGAATTTCTATTTTAGAGGACCATTTTGGACTAATGATTGTTCTTTAGAGGAAGAGATTATGTTGTTGGAGGAACTTTTAAGGCTTAGATGGAAAAGATGAGAAAAAGAGGGAAATAAGGAGGTGGTAGAAAGGGAGCTTTCAAGTAGGTTGGAAGGGGAAGTTGATGAACATCAATGCTGTGTGTGTAATTGTGAGTAGAAAAAAAAGGGGGGGTTTAGGACCATTTTTAAATTGCTACACTAAGAATTGGGAAGGAAGGGACCATTTGTTTAGGGAAAGAGATAGAGGTAAAAGGGGATAATGAACATTGGAAGTTTCTAGTACTATTTTTCTTTTTTTAGGGTAAAGACTTTCATATCAACATAATGCCTAAACCTCCTTGTAAGTTGTAATTATTGTAACCTATGTTAACATAGAAATACAATGTAGTTGACTTTTTCTAGAATGGGGGAGACAACATGGTTAAATTGGATCCACCAAGTTCCACACTCAGCTTCAATAAATGTTAAATCTCATAGTTTTTTTTTTTTTTTGGCTTGGTTAGAAATTTTAATAATGTCATAAGTTAATTGCAACCTACCATGTCTGTGTTTGGAACCTTCACCCAAAAAGAAAAAGTGTGTTCCCAAAACACTAAAACTACGGTTGAAAATTACGATCAACTAGAATTGGAGTTAGAAATCATGGTGGAAGAGCTCTAAACTCAAGCCAGCAGGTGGCAGCTGTTCACCACTTAACCAAACAAACATAATGTTAAGGGATGATGGTTAAGCTAAGAGATTAAAGGAATCAAAGATGTTCGAACTATAACAAAAGAGAAAATATTAATATAATAATTAATTAATTAACATTTATTATAAAAAAAAACCACCATATGTAGGAGGAGTCTGTATCCCTTTATTTACGATAAATTGAGGGAATACAAACTCGTCTATGAGATTTTACCAATAAGAGTTTAGTTTTATAGGCATAAAATGATGTAGTTTAATCTCTCTTCAAAACAATTCTAAAACGATAAATGTGAGTATTTAGATCATATTTTAAAAAAAGTTCACAATACAAATACAAAAAAGAACTTGAATTTTTTTAAATCAATGTATATTCTTCACATTCAATTACAGAGACTAATCTTTTAAAGTATAGATCTATTTAAAAGGTCGATCCCTCATAATAAATATTTTTCATACGAATTAATCAAAAATTGAACTCTTAACCAAATAGTTTAGGGTCAAAGTATCTTCACTTATGTGTAGTGCATTGGATTTTTAATACCAATTATTTGGATTTTTACTTTACGTTTTTAATAACCGTAAGTCCGCAACTAGAAAACTCTCAACTTTTTGTGTGGGGTACACTCTTAGATATTAGTTAGTCTTTCTTTTTGACAAGAAATAGATGGGTTTTGCCAGAAGCCACCCATGAAGATGTCTTTTAGCAACTCACACCTCAATATGTGATTTTCACTTTTTAGTTATAACTTTGCTAAAAAACAACTTCATAAAAATTAGTTGGTGTATTTTAGCAAATGCTCATAGAATAACTTGCTAAAAGACACCTTAATAAAATGTATCTTCTAACAAAACCCGAAATAGATATCATCAATTTATACTCGACTCCCATGTGAAGTGTTAACATTTGTATCTGAGGCCAAAGACGAATTGGTTTCAAGGGAGAGTATTCATAAATAGTCATAAGTTGGTTAGTCCAAAAGTTATTTATCATATTCATTAGCAAATATTATCACTAATAGTTGGGGACTGCTAAAAACAAAAGCATATAATATTATTAAAATTACTACTGGTAATATATAAAACCGAAAGTGCAGGCAGTTAGGAACTTCACCTTTAAAGTCAATATATGTTCATAAGCCAACACAAGCAACTAAAAGTTAGTCCAATCTTGGAAGATATGTTACATTTGTGATTTATTGATTTTAAGAACTACATAAATCCTAATACAGATAGATTATGATGTGAATTGTTTTGTCATTAACCAATTGTCATAGTCCTTACAGTTAAACTTCCCATCCTATTAAATTTTGAACGATATACGTTATTCTCATAGCTTTTTTTAGATCAGTATTATAATCTTCCAAGGGATAATATCTATCAACATCACATGGCATATTAAAAGAATTTCAGCAATTTAATCTAACTAGTAACTAATTTAACCTTAATGACATTATAAAGCCTTGCATAAAAATACACAACCAAACATATATAGATAAATAAAAAACGAATGAGTGCACCTCAAAAAAATAAAAATAAAATGAATGAGTGAATAACATAAAAATACACATATTTTTCAAGCCAATGACAAAAAATAACCATGTGATGTGTAAAGAAATGATCGAAACAAACTGAATTTGTAAGATATTGTAATAATATTTTACCTCAAAATAGATTGAAATGGACATTTCATATAAAATGTTAAGGACCACCACGTCTCAAGGCATCTAACTCCATTGTTGTTATATGGCTATGAGCTGCTAAAGTAGCTGTCTCATCTCATCTACTCTGTTGCTTTACTCATAACCCTTTTCAAAATTTCAAAAGAATGGGAAAATGTTACAATCTTTACATGATCTAAATAAAGTGTCCTTTGGATTTAACCACCTTTGTTAAAGGGTGACATTATACATGTCATTGTAGATATCAGGTTTGCAATTATCCTGATATTGATTTCAAAATAATGAAATCCTAATAATTGCTTTCAAAATAAAGGGTATGTATGACAGAAAATATCTTTGATATTTCAGAATAGTATCTGACATTTATGTGTATATTATATACTTTTTTTTTATTGTAATTCCATGCAGAAATAGATTTGGACCCTCAAAATTTTGAGGCCATGTGCAATAGCACACCTTACATTTGAGCTTTAGGACACCTTGCATTTTTTCTTATTTTCCAAAATTATTTTAAATAGTTAATATTTTATAATGATAAATATATAAGTATTAGATTTATATAATTTAAATATGTTTTATAAAAAATGACGTATCTTACAAATTTCTTCTATTATTTAGTGTATCAATATAAGTCTCAAACATTTAATATCACATGTTCTTCTATTAGTCAGAATACTTTTCAGAAATCGCAGGTATCTCCATTAACGGTGACGGGTTAACGTTGGTTGAACCAAATTAGGATATTTCCTTCAATATTTCTTAAAGTAGGATAGTTTGATCATCTATTTTGGGATGGAGGTAGCAAAAAAAATTCCATTATTACTTCCTAAAATAGATGATTGATCTTCTACCAAAATATTGGGGAAAAAATTCAAGTCACACATAAAACAAAAAATTGTAGATCAGTTTATAATCTTATAAGTTGATATTATAAGATGAGTTACACCCAATAAAAAAACATAATATGTCATCATTTATATATCCATGCATTAAAACCAATAATACTGTGTGTGAGAGGATGCATTGAAAAAAAATGAATTTATAAAAAGTGACACATCTTACCTTTCAAATATGTTACATAAGGTTGAGTTACCCAATATAAAAAACATAATATATGGTGCTATATTTTTAGTTTAAAACATTAAAGTGTTGTACATCTTGTGAGATATCACTCTCCCTCTCGTAAATGAAATCGTATAATTTTTTTTGAATAAAATGAAAAGTATCTCAACTTTGTGTTAGAAGCACTCTCTCTACATAATTAATATATGCAACGAATGATTTACATATCGGATACTAAAGTGATAAGAATATACACTACATGCATATAATTTTTAACCAAAAGGTTGATAAAGGTATATGATTCGAGAGTTGCTGATTGTTCTGTTCTATTCCTGACTTTTGTATTATTGTTTGTAATACTTCTTCAATGTGGGGCTTAACAAAAGGGAAATTCAAAATTTTAAAACTAGAAATGATTACCAACTTTTTTAATGTCTCCCGCTAGAATTTAAAATCTTGTCTTCATCTTATAAAGACAATGGACTTCAAAACTCTTATGTCCAAAAGCAAAACCTTTACAAAAATATAATTATAGCCAAGATTAACAGTGGAAAGTAAGGACCATGTTAGAATTATGGATTTGTTTTGAGTGTGACAATGTGGCAAATGGTAATATAATATGACAGATAAATGATGACAAGAATAGAGAATATTAACAAATTTCACAATTACTGTAGTTTTTTTGTATCATGTGATGGCTTCTTTCATACAGTTTGTTTTATGATATCCAACAAATGTTCCATGATCTTATAGATTATATTCCCTTAATTTGTACAGAAACTGATTGTTGTATCGCATATCATTCCTCCAATTAACTTGTTTCATTGATCAACTGAGAGATTTGGGAGAGTGATTAAGCAACACGTTAGCACACTCCAAAATAAATAGTGGGCCTAACAATCCAGCCCAGAGAAGCTAAGCAGAGATTTTTTGGACATATATAAATAAAGATACCTTCTTTTATCACCCTATGTAAGCTTAGCATTTGACCTAGTAACGACTACACTACTTTTTATTAATAAATCGGTAAAAAGTATATGTATATATGTTACTTAAATAAATGAAATTTTGTATTTACGAGTAATAATTTACAAAGATTGTTGAATTCAAAAAAATTCAAATCACTTATGTTCACTGCATATGTTAATCTGAAACAAGTAGAAGTTACATGGCACGCTTCCTGCCAACAATGAAAATAACAAGGCCAGAAAGGTGACAAGCACATAAGAAAAAAAGAGGACCTGTAATTATGCTAAGAGCACTTACATCAAAAGCGTATACAGAAAGTGTTCTAAAAAGTTCATTTCAAAATAGGGCTCATGCTCCCAAGAAAGCAAAAGTGTAAGAGACAAGATGTGAAAGGTTTATTCTTAATTAGTGTTCAAGAATATATGATAGGTTGGGGATACTCAATGATTTTAATATCAAAATATATCACGGTTTAAGAACTATGCACTGATAGTGTCATCTGATCATATATTTTAAAATGTATTACTCCCTCCGTCCCATAATAACGGAGCTATTTGCAAAAAAAAAAGTGTCTCAAAATAACTGAGTCATTTCACTTTTAAATACAATATTAATTACTTTTTTTTCCTTTATAACTCTAATTAATATTACTTTCATCATTTCCAATTCAATATATTTCACTTTACATTTATGATAGTGGAGAATGCAACAATACTTAACAAGTGCACTTAAAACTATTTTTCTCTCTCATTCATTTATACATTTTTCTTAATACGTGTGAAATGAGCTTTTGGATCAGTTAATCCGAGATGGAGGGAATATAAGAAAGTATCATCATTACAATGTGAAATGATTGGATAACCTGTGTAAAAATGTTTACATTGTAAATGCATAACTCTTGAGCCAAAATAAAAATAAAAATTCAGTGTAAAGAATGTTATTTTCATATTTGATACATTTTGGTTGTTTCAGCCCTCACTTCATTCCAAACAAAAGCAAAGGACATTGTATTTGCAAGAAAACAGATGTGGAGGCCTGGTCCTCTTTTTGTCAGAGAATGTCAGCATTTAGCAAGCATTCAGTCTCCACTATGCAGAACAATTTAACTTTCTAGACAAGATTAAAGATGTGCATCATAAATTACAATTTAACTATGCAGAACAATTTAGAAATCAAATTTTAAATTCTATAAACAAAATTAGCAGTCAATCAAAATTACAATTAGATCATGCATGCCACATAACATGTTATCAGTATTGTGATGCAGAGGCCCAATTTCACCTTTCAGACTATGAACACTATATTCTCAATATTAAACTAAAATTTTATCAATCAAGTATTGAAAGTGAGGGATATTTTAGTAACATAACATGAAAGAAAAACTAAGTGTTTGAATTCAAATGGTTAATAAGCTCCACCTAAAGATGAGTCATTCAGGATAACCCAAATTTAATTCTTAGGTGAAACAATTCTTGATCAAACTTTACTTACCTCTTGATCGAACTTCGGATTACTAGGGTCCCATTCCCTAGAAACCGAAGGGTTAAAAAAAAAAAAACTGGAAAAGGACATCACTATCATAAACCTAAAGCACTTAAAGATAAAAATGAAATACCAAAAATGCATATGATGATTAAAAGATACACCAGAAAAACCTTAATATCTGATTAGATTGAAAGTCACATTGTGTAGTGCAATTTATTGGCAACACCTAAAAGCCTCAGTATATCAAGTTTACTGTTAATCTGTTATGGATCCTCATTTCTTCTTAAAACAAAACGCAAATGATCATGTGGACTTGACAACTAACCCACCTATCACATATTCATAACTCAGTTGAAAGTGAAGACATAAATGATATTCATTATTCATTTAGCTGAACTGAAAGTACACTTGTCTATACGCACTAAAATATGCCTTGTTTAGGGATAATGATGTGGTTAGTCATAAATCAAAACCCATAGAAAAACCTTGTCCAATAATTATGACAAAAGTTACAATGTTGTGATTATACTTTTAGCTCTGTAGAGGGGCTGAATAAGAAGATAGCTAGTTAGCTATACAGTCCCCACATTTAGCTTGGTAGGATCATGTACAAAGCAATGATTGAAATGTAATGGCTATCATAATAATTAAGAGGCTCCATAAGATAATATGAAAATGGTTAAAGACATGAATTATCTAGCACCAACAACTAAATATATAAAAGTATTTGAAAATATATTCGGAATGTGAGCTGTAAAATGTTACCAAATCATGAAAAGCTCCAAATTTTACTCATTAAATACTTATTATTTCTTGATACTTTAAAAGTTTAAAGAGTTATTATTTTTTTTTCAAGTAGTCTAGTGGCTAGAGCTCACACATAAATATGGAGAAGGGGGATGTATGAAGTTCGAACCCCGACTCCTGCATATTTTATGCATTGCCCCTATCAACTGAGTTAAGCTCACGAGGACGGTTTAAAGAGTTATTTATATACAAGCATATGAAACTAAATTCCCTATTTTTACTTTTAGCATAACAAACGAATTTAAAACTAATCTCCTATCATTAATGGATAGTAACAATTTCGCTAATCTTATTGTTACCAGATAGCAACGTAATCCCTTCACTTCAGCACTGTCATGATCGCCGGTCCGATATCTAACAACACCTCTTCTTGCCCAAAGCTATCAGACAGACTCAACTAAAATAGACACCAAAGTTTTACAGAAAGGAATGACATTGATTACCTTGAATTCCCCCTTCTTGATTGTGCTGCTGTGTGGTGGTGACCATGTGTTTTGATTTATAAAACAGTGCATAGTGGAAAATAGTAAAAGGGGGTTAGGGCCCCTTTGTTTCCTACTCCCAAAGATAACTTCCTCGGAGTTTCCTTCTTCAAAGCTTAACCAATGGAGATGATGCATACTCCATTACCATAGCCCACTTCGAAATTGCAGTGGAAAAATCAAAAGTTTAGGATATTTTTCTGTCCATTTTTTGGGTCTAGGGAAGTTGTTTATTTCAGTTCCTGGCAAATTGGCCTATTGAGACAGTTAGAGATAGCCACATTCAAGCCCCTCAACTATCATGATTTACATACACTACTTTTTTAGTTTTCTAAGGATCTAGGTAGAGTTAAAAAAGACATTAATTTAGTTTCACAATATTTTTTATGGTAATTTCCATGTCTTTATAATGGGGATTATCCTTTAACAATTTCCGTGATATTGATTAGTCTATATGTAATTATTATGTATGCACAATTTAATGATACAAGCATTGCAAGACTTACTGATCTGTCATCCATAGTGAAAAAGTTGGAGCTGATTGTTCAGAATATCATACTTCTTTTGGCACTGTAATCTTTTTGTATTGGTGTCTGTATATCAGTGAGATTGCAACAGTAGACTGAGTGCAGCAGTTGGTATTGACTGCACACTGAACCTCAATAGTTTTTCTATTGCTAGAAGTAATAGAAAAGTCACAATGCAACAATTTCATTAATAGAAACAAATTCTTCACAGATGATATTGTACAAGTATATCCAAATGCCAATTTTAGTGAAGTAATATCCAAATTGAAACTTATTGAGCTAGTAAAATAAATGCACATATTATGCCTAAAATTGTGCATACGTTTGCTGTTATTTTGCTTTCTAAAACTTTAGCTATTTAACAACTTAAACTTTCATGGGAACTTTTATGAATTTTGGCAAAAACAGAACACACACCTAGCCTAGCACACTCATTTCCTCCCAAATCACTAACTAGATTATGATCCCTTAAATTTCCAAGTAAACAGCATCTTGGTAGCCACCAATTTCAAGTGCAGCTACTATAAAATTCAAGCACTAAATCCCTTGCATTCATATACTGCAGAAACAGAAATTCATACACTAAAATTCCAGTTTAAGAAACACTTGATGAAAATTATCACAGAAAAGAGATCAAATCAAGATTTGTTTCACTATCAATTTGATGGAAACTAGTCTTGATATGTCTCCGTTGATTTTGTTTTTAACACCTTTTACATATATTTTCTAACCAACTCATCTTCTTTTTATTTTTGTTGGTTTTATAATTTTTTTTTATCATCAACAAACATTGAAAATCATAAAGAATTATTTTTGAGTCACATATATAAGTAATTGTATTTTTGTTTTTATCATTAAAAAAAACCGAAAACTCTAAAAAAAACTTCCAAGGTTCGAATGTGATCCTTGTATATTACATGCAATATTCATTCCAACCGAATTATGCTCACAAGGATAAAACCAGGTAATTTTTAGTCAAATGTCATTTTTTTTTAGTACAACATATAGTTCATCCTATTGCGAAAAAGAGAGCACATATATGTTGGTAATCTAATCTATGATCATTCCAACAATGATGTCTCAACAATCCACATAAATAATGATCATCATCCAAATGTTACACCATACCTACAAAAGAAGAACACATATTCAAGATAGACGAATCTATCTTCAACTCCAGCAGGATCTTCTGAAAAATATCTTATAATGTTTCGAGAGTGATAGTCGACAAGATTAATTGTTATTTAAATTGTGTAATTTATCATCATTTTAAATTTTTCAGTTTTAATATATATTTTTTATTTTTAATAAAATTGGAAAAAATAGCACATTTTTTTATAATTGAATTAATGTAATATTTAAAAATTAGATACACTAACTTGTGCCCTTATAAGAAATTGCAAAATAAATTTTATTTTGAAAAGATAACTATTTAAACATTGATTAAACAATTTTCAAGAAAACATTACCGTGATACTGTCTTTTTTTTTTTTTTGTCTTAGATGAAGTGGTAAGCCACTGAAGTTAAACTCACACACAATTGTGAGGTCCCAGGTTCAAACCCGGGTCACGACGAAGCCTTGCAATTTCGGCATTTGCCAGTTGATCTAGGACTTCTAGACTCCTATTACCATCTTTAACTTTATTTCTTATAGATAAATTCTTGTTAAAATTTAATGATAAAAGAGTAATTGTTGGACTTATTTAATAATTGTTTGAAGTGTTGTTCAAATTACAAGTCTTTTTGAAAAAAAATTGGCACAAATTATAAGTTGTTTTACCATACAAATAAAATATTAATGTTACTTTTTCTATTATACCCTTGATTATTTATTATTCTCTCTATTTTTAATTCTTTATATTATCTTTCTCATACCATCTATTAAGGATAATTTTGTAAAACAACTTATAATATCTCTTTCACATACAAAATTAATTATATTTCTTCTTACATGTGAAATGGTCAAATAGTATAATTTAATACGGAAAGTGTGTTGATTTTAACACAAACAACGCATACATACAAAATTTAAGTATATGTTTGGTTTAGCTTCTGCAACCTTTAAAAGCAATTCTGATAGCTTTAAAAGTGAAAACCAGCAATTCCAACATGTTTGGTTCAACTTCTCAAAATCAATTCTCATCTCCAAAAACAATTATGGTTGAAACTACGATTCCTAACTTTTAAGTTAACTAGAACCACTTGTCCAATAAATTTTATATTTTGATTATTACAACATATTATTTTCCTTTATTGCCCTTTATCAATTCTCCTTCTTTTTGCGTTGTAATTAATTTAATGAACCAAATTTAACCAGAAAACTTAACGAACCAAATTAGTCCCCATAAAATATTTATGGTCATGAGTCACAGTGTTTCGTTTAGATTTACTGTATTTTTTCTTTAATTTTATCTTTCTTTTGCGCTATATTTTATCATTTTTGGCAACTAACTCTGGTATTATTTTTCCTAAAAAAAAACTCTTGTATTATTTAACTTAAATATATTATATCAAAAAATATAAAATATATGAACAAATATTTGTAAAAAAAAAAGGTTTAATGATCGCATTTATTATTTTTTAAATTAATATATAGAAAATTTATTTATTTAAATTGAATAATATATCTACATTTAGTATTGATCTACATATACATTCAACTATGTTCCTTTATTTGTATTTAGCTATGTTCATTTTAGTAATTATACATTCAAAAACAATTTTGATCAAAACTATCCAAACAACATTCAGTTTGTTTAATCAATTATGCATTATTGTATCCAAACGTAAATCAATTCTCTCAAGATAAATTATGTTTGAATCAATTATATCAGAATTAATTTTATCCAAAACTGAACCAAACACACACTTAAACTCAAACGGAAAGCTCCGTTATGAATGCTCTAAGTGTTTTTGTTTATTTCCATTGTTTTGTTGGGTGATAATAATTGCTTGGAGTTGGGACATAACAATTTTTAAGGGCTAAATAATATTTACCTCAATGTTATTCGGGAGAGTTTTGATTTACCCCTATAAAAGAAAAATAATTTTAGATTTCCCCTTACCATTTCTTAATTCTTTTTAAATTAATTTTATTCCAGTTGTCTTTTTTTTTTTAATTTAAATGATTCAAATATTAAACATTTAAAATAAAACACTAAAACTAAAATAAAAAAACAAAAAAACCCTCCTTGATCTTCTTTTGCGGAATAAAAGTAGGAGATGAATTGAATTTAGATCACACAAAAAACTCCAACCCAAAAATTGATTTAGTTCTAGAATGCTATTAACAGCGAAGGTTTTTTCTTACTTTTTAAAGAAAATAACAGAAATCAAAATAATATCAAAAAAATAAAATTTATATTATCAAATACTTTTCTGATACGTATCGGGAAGTATCAGAAAAGTAATTATTTAATTTTTTTTAATGATTTAATTCTCTTCCGATACGTATCGGGAAGTATGACATGTATTTTTGCAGGATACGCAGAGATACGATACGTCACCCATTTTGAAGTATATGGGCTTCATATCATAAAACTAATCTAGTCTGATACAACTTGTTGCTTGATTCATCTAGATTTATATATAGCTAAGATATCAAAGGGGTAATAATATAATCTAAATAGATTGAATGCATCACATACGAAGGTTGATGAACTAAAGTAGAATATGAGATTACTTTTTTTTGGAAGTGTTTATCCGGTCCCTCTTGTTCCGGAACCAGAAAATCAATATACACCTATCGAGGACCATCAAAGGATTTTGCATTAAGGGGAAACCGAATTTGTTAGAAAACAGGAATAGAGGCGGAAGCATATTTGTACATCAATCCCACAATTGAAACAAAATTCTCCCACACCGCTAGCACTCAAAGCAAATTATTGGCTTATAGTATAACTTAGTCGTGCGTTTATGGATACAATCGAGGAGTTGATCGGGTTTAGTTTCACTATAGGAGTTAATTCCCGGTTGGCCTTTGTTGTATTTTTTTTTTCTTTCAAGTTGTATATGTTTTTTAATCGATAAATATACCAACTTTTCGTTTAAGTTCCTCTAGAAATTTTTTTCGAATTTTAGTCCCACAAATGTTTTTCATCTTCATTTTAGTCTCTACTGATGAGTAAGTTCATGTAGTTCTAAAGTATTATTTTTTCTTTAATGAAAAAAAAAACTCAATAGTTAATATAATTAATATATATCTTAATATAAGATGAATCGTTCTTAGTGATTATTAATTTCATTTTGATTTCTTCAAAAAAATATATTTTAATATGTATGTAAAAACCTTAAACGACATTCATTTTGAAACGGATGAGACATGAATTTTTATATGCTCTTGAACAACTCACAAGAAACCGTACAATATTATTTTGAGACCTTGGGATGTTTCTTGTGACTTTTTATGAATTTTGCCAAGGTCTCATGAAAGGTCATTTTCCTCGTATATATTGTTAATGGGTTTACTCATATTGTTAATAGGTTGGGGAAGCCACTCATTTTGACTTCAACATTACATGATTCACATTGGTAGAAGTAATAGAAAAACAACAATGCACCAAATTTCATTAATAGAAACAAATTCTTTAGAGATGTCACACTGTCAATTTCAAAATAAAATTGCAACTATTACTGAGAATCGTGAACCAATGTACCAGGGGCAGGTACCAGCTGATTGGAAAAAATATAACTGCTTTAAATTCAATTGATTTGAGTAAAATAAAAATACTAATACTGTATTGGGAAGTGTTCAACACTTTTGTTTGAGAGTTGAGAGGGAAAGAGAAGGGAGGGACTAGAAAAAAAGGATAAGACATTGGAAGGAGTTTCTTCAAAATATAAAACCATCCCCATTTGGGGAACCGAGTTTTCATCCTCACTTTATAGTTTATTTCCCGATCTCTTAAAATTGGATATAGAGAAGCAATTACAAAGGTTCAGCAGTTCCAAGTGCAATGTGTAATGTAAACAAGTAATCAGATCATTTGACATCCTTGATCCAATGATCCCCACCCCACATACATATATATACATATGTGTGTGTGTGTATGCATGTACAAGACTTTAGTTAAATACGTATAGGATTACGCCATCTGCAGCATGTATGCTTCTATGGGACATAAAAAAAGCAAACTAATGAGGGACTGCACGCTCCCTGCCAACAGCAAAATAACAATAACAAAGTCAGCAGGATCAACCACTCCACTCAATTTTTTTTATAAACATAATAAAAAGTATGCAAAGGAAATTTTCTAGACATCTAGAAAACTAATTTGAATTCTATCAACAAAAAGAAAATAATAATAATAATCTGAAGAGATACCTTGTCGAACCTTCATGTCAAGATTCTGCCTCAGCAGAGGAACGCAAGGCAACTTGTTGCATTTTGGTTTTCCAAGAGATAGGTGAGTTGCCAAGAAAAACAACCCATCCAGTTAGAGAGCTCCTAGTCAAGGGGCAACCTGCCCAATCCGAGTCACACCAGGCATAAATTTGAAGATCACAATCAGCTTGGAGAAGAATACCTTGGCCGGGATTTCCCTTGAGATAACGAACAACACGAAGAGCTGTGTTTCTGTTATGGATAACTTTTGGAGTTGTTCATTAATGGAGGAAAATTACTCTAAACTAAAGTGACTAAAAGCTATAACTATAACTATTCTAACAAACTAATTCTTAATTCATTCATTTGATAATGATTACAATCACCAACCCATTATTTATAGCCTTTGATATTCTAACAACTTCACCTATGACTCATCACATAATATAACTTGACCTATACTATTCTAATGGGCCTATCTTATATCATTACAGTTCCAGTGCTCTTCTAGAGGTGTTTGCATAAATTGAGCCAACATATGAACAGAATAAGAAAGTTCTGGTCTAGTGACAGTTAAGCAGACCAAACGACCTACCAGTCTTCTATAGCGATCCGAATTGGAAAGTGGAATTCCAGTGGCCAAGGGAAGATGATGGTTCTGATCTAAGGGAAAATTAACAGGTTTAGCTCCCAACTACCCAACTTCATTATGATGTATGTGTATACTTTTGTTGACATGAGAAAATTCCATTGGCATTCCGAGTCACCTCAATGCTGAGAAAATATTTTAAAGGGTCAAGATTTTTCATATGAAAGCATGTGCTCAAGTAGGATTTGAAGGACTCAATTGCTTTGTCATTGTTGCCAGAAATGATAAGGTCATCCACATAAACTAACACATACAACTCTACACAGTCACGATGTATAGTAAAGAAAGAATAATCAGAGTAGGATTGTGCGAAACCATACCGTAGCAAAGTGCTTTTGAGTTTGGAAAACCAACATCGAGGTGCCTGTTTCAAGCCGTATAGAGATTTGCGCAAGCGTCATGCCTGATTTGGTGTAGACGTCATGAAACCGAGAGGTAATTTCATATATACTTCTTCATCAAGTTCACCATGTAAAAAAGCGTTGTGAACATCCATTTGGTGAAGTTTCCAATGCTTGGCTGCAGCAACAGCGAGAAACATTATTACAGTTACCATTTTCACAACCGGAGCTAAGGTTTCAAGATAATCCAACCCCTCAACTTGGTTGTTCCCCTTAATAACGAGCCTTGCATTTTACGTTCAATAGTTCTATCTGAATGGTATTTAATCCGATACACCCATTTGCTACCGATAGCCTTTTTGTTTGGAGGAAGTGTTTCTACTGTCCAAGTTCCATTTTTTCTTCAAGAGCCTCAATTTCCAGCTGCATGGTATTTTGCCATCGTATATCCTTGACAGCTTCAGCAAAGGTTTGAGGTTCTGTACCAGCAGAAACAATGACTAAAAAATGCCTGTGTTGTGGTGAAAAGTTAGCATAATTCACATATTTGGCTAGGGGATAGGGTGTACCTGAATGACGTGGCGAAGCAGTAAAACAATTTGAGGGGCATGTCTTAGAGATGATATTGGTCACAGTCCTGCAACTTGATAGAAGGAATTTTGCTACGATGACCACGTCCAATATTTTCGACAGTATCAGTAACAGGTGGTTCCTCACTGATTTCAACAACAGGTGGCATATCATGGGACTCTTGTGAAGAAGCTCCAATAGGAGATACAACTGGAACAGCAGATGGCATGACACCTAACTCATCATGGTCATGTAACATTGTAGTTTCAATTGTAGGAACATTCTGAAATGAATCACTCGTCAACAATATCATTGAAAGAGGCATCAGACAAGATATGATCATTATTAGATGAAACTGCTGCAGCAAATAGAAATTAATTTTCACAGAAAACAACATCTCTAGAGTTAAAGACAACACCCAGCTCAAAATCATACATACGCCATCCCTTGATGCCATGAGGATAGCCCACAAATACACATTTTTGACTTCGAGTAGCGAACTTGTCACCCTTACAATGTTGATTATGCGCATAAGCTAGACATCCAATGATGGTACTGATACTAAATTAGAGATATGTACAACGGGTGGCACAATGTGTTGTTATGACGATATCTTCATGATACTATTGGCAATTAATGGCAAGATATCAGTCGCCTAAGAATTACAACAATGTAACGATAACAAGCTAGATCCAATCCAATGCAAATACACATTTTCAATGAGGGTGAAAAAGCGGCTGAATTTTCTGGTTGAGGACATCACACCAAATGCTTCAAAATCTATCTAACCAAGGCAAGTAGATCTAGCACAAGTGACGCAGACCTGAACCATCAAACATTCATACTTAATTAGGTGTCAAACATTCATACTTAATTAGGTGGATATGCCACGCTCACATTATACTGCAAGGCATTGGCGACACGTGAGGGTTTCAGTAGCAAGCTACTGTTAAGATTCCTATACCTAAAAAAATAAATTTAATATCATCTGAACCATTGGATCACATATCATATATTAAACTGATAAGAGCATATACTGCATTTGATCTTAGCCAGAAACCCGAGAAAGGTATGATTTGTGAGGGTGCTGATGATTCTATTATATTGTTAGTTTTTTGTGTTACAATTTGACATGCTTCTTCAATGTGGGATTTGTCAAGCAGATATTATGTTGGCACTAGAGAAAGTATGCCACATAGCTACACCATTCAAGCATATAGAATTATGTTGCAACGACAGACATAAAAGGCCATCAAATAGCTGTTCTGCATCAAAATCACAAAGTCAAGTGTGATGCAGCACACCAAGTGTTGAAGTGAGGGCTGTAGTAATAACAAAACTTGGAAAATGAAATTGAAAGATACCTTGTCTAACCTTCATGTCAAGATTCACGCTTTCCTTAGCCTGACTGCCTGCCTTAATTTTCTATGCCATTTATAGAGATCTATCCTTTTGAATTGGATTGACTGTCATAACAAGAACAAGAAGTTCCATATAATATATAGAAAATGGTTAAAAACATAAGTACGCTACTACTAATTAGTAATTATCACTAAAATACTAAAGGCGTTCATATCCATCACATTCTACATTATGTATTACTGTCTATAAGATATATATTCATAGTCTGTAATTAAGTACAAATCCGATGATTCTTGTTTAATTCACCTTGAATTATAGTATACCTTTTGTTAAAATGTTAAAGAGATTATAATACAATAATCCTATTATGTTGAAAGGTCTTAAACAATGCATCAAAGTAATATAAGTTCTTTTTAATGTGTATATCCAGTTCCTCTTCTTCTACAAAAACTGTTTACATGTTTTCTTCTTCTACATGGGCTAAAACAATCAAAGACATCATTTCGGGCAACAATCTTTTACTAACTTTGAAAATGGGGGAACATGTAAAGAAAGTAAAAAGAAGCTTGATATTATAACTTTTAAAATGGACTTAAAGACATGAATTTACTGCTGCAAACTACCACTAAATAGTAAGACAGATTGCAAAATATTTAGAATGTCAGCTCTAAAATGTTACCACTCATGAAATGTTTTGAATGGCCCTAGTCCTAAATTCTAGATAAGGTGCCTTGCCTCTCAGATTGTCATGCTTGCATGAATTACAATCCAATACTCAAACAATAAAGTTATTTGATAAGATACTAAATCCATCACATTCTGAATTGTGTATTGCTGTTTCTAAGTAGAAAACTAATCAGGACAAAAAATTCTTGCTTAAATCATCTATAACTATACCAGTTGTTAAGATATTAACATCCAATTAGATTGAAAAAGCTTATTGAATGCATCACAGCAATGATTTTACACTAAGTTCAGTTGAACAAACTTTGTTTTAAAGCTGAAATGGCTTCAAGAGTCAGAAGCATTTGTATAAGCATGTATTAGTGTATATTACTACCACACAACAGAAGCAAACTTTTAGTCCCACATCGTTTGAAACAAGCACAACTCAAATGTTTATATAACGTACACATAGAGCACTGGGCACGACCTTACTTGAACAGGATCTGTTCTATAGGATCGTACTACTGTGTCCTTGATTTCTAAGGAGACAGGAACATATGTCTGGATGATGAATGAAGACCGTGCGATCAGAGCGTGATTAACGGCTAAGATGGTACTCATGTTGAGACGCCATCTTGTGCTGTAGATGATCGTTCTCAGACACATCATGCTGTCTGGGGTGGTCTCACGGTGCTCTTACAGACTCGAACCCTTTTTTTTAACACATGTATTATACCAACAGGCCCCAAACAAGATTAATTTTTGAGAGGATATACAAGATTTTTTTATTTTTTTTTAAAGAAAACAAGAAAATTTGTTCTTTTCTTTTCCCTTTGTCACACCCTAAAAATGAGAACTTAAATTTAATATATTTTTTTAACACAACATTATATTTTGAATGGCATTGTTTACCTTGCACTCTAAAGGAAGGTAATCTGGGCAAGAGAAAACGACAGAAAGTAAAAATGTTGCATGTGGTTGAATCCCCCAACTCTCTAGCATGATCCATAGAAGCTTCAAGTTCTTTGTACTTTACAATGATCACCTTGTTTGTACTTTGTAAAACTGTGAAAGTGGAAACAGCTGTAAAAGGTAGCGGTTCCATTTTTTTGGTTCAGTAAAAGAGCTTTTGCTGTTTGAGGATCATGTCATTTGAGACATGTAGTAGTGGTAGAAGAGTTGCCACGTAACCACTTTCAAGGGTAGAAAAATCTTTTCTTTTT
>Ga0315914_1002336_pt1 | contig 29096 bp, 23 predicted proteins | sample MpolenodulesMG_FD_203920 | JGI IMG/M metagenome (GOLD analysis project Ga0315914, IMG submission 203920) | Medicago polymorpha root nodule microbial communities from Los Angeles, California, United States - elongated nodules | ecosystem: Host-associated > Plants > Roots > Nodule | place: USA...
AAGTCATGGCTAATTTTTTGGAACTAGGTTAATAATCTCAGGGTAGAGTCTGTTTGTTACTTTTTGTTTTTTGGGGTTTACTTTTCCTTGATTTTTTTATTCCGTTCTCGATTCCTAAAATTTTGTTTTACAGTCTACCCTGAGATCTCGGCGAACCGCTGGTCAGATCAGTTTTGATTACGTGCCTGTTTGGATTCCCGTTAGAACACTGAAAACGTGCGTTTGGAGCGGTCAAACGCGGTTTGACAGAAAACTTTCATGTTTGGCTTTCATCCATATGAATGGCTTCCATACCCAAACTCTCGGTGGACCTGAAGCTACGATTTGGAGCTTGTGCGTTAGCCAAAATCGATTCTCAGTTTTCCAAACCATCTTCCCTTATTAACCTTTCTTTATAACTGTCCTCCCTGGCTAAAAAACAACAAAGTTGTTGTTCAAGAGGAAGAAGAGAACAAGCTGAGATGCAGAGAAGGAATTAGAAATTGATTGTTTCCTGTGAGAAATTTGGACTCTGTTAGGGAAGAAATTGATTGCTTCCGATGGCATCTTAGCTTGTTTTTTCATTTTGTCGGTGGTATCTCAATTCGATTTTCATGGCGAGTGGGTGAGTAACCCACCGAGTTGGCATGCTATCCTCTTTTTCTTTACAGTATAATTTTCTTATTAATTTTTTACATTATATAAACTTATCCTATGATGCTTATATTATGTTAAAAATAACTCTTTCAGGAAAAAAAACTAAAAATAATTCTTCTAAATCCATATTATTTTTAAATGAACTTGTGAACCAATACTATTTTTTTTACTAATTTTATGCAATTATACTAAATTTAATTATTTAACATAAGTTTAATGGGTTTGAAAAAAACATATGTTTAAATATGATATAAAATGAGAATGGGGTCTCTCTAATTTTAACTATGATTAAAAGTACTCTAGAAAAACTACAATTAAAAGGATAATTTGGTCATTACACATCCTAAGTCAATTTTGAAACAAAACTATCCAAACAACATCAAATCATAAGAATCACACTTGTGTGTGTATCCAAACATAAATCAACTCGCTTTAACTCACTTTTAACTAAAATCAATTTTCACAAAATCAATTCTCTATCAAAATCAATTTTCAAGTCATGGCTAATTTTTTGGAACTAGGTTAATAATCTCAGGGTAGAGTCTGTTTGTTACTTTTTGTTTTTTGGGGTTTACTTTTCCTTGATTTTTTTATTCCGTTCTCAGTTTTTGTTCTCTATTCCTAAACTTTTGTTTTACAGTCTACCTTGAGATCTCGGCGAACCGCTGGTTAGATCAGTTTTCATTACATTGTTTGAAAGTGGAATTTTTCGGTATTATATAAACCCTAAACACTTGAATATTTTTCCAGCTAATCCGTGATGAAATTCGTTCTGGAAAAAGTGACACGGATATCTACGAAAAGCTTCAAACTGAATTTGGAGAGAGTATACTCTATAAACCCAAGTTTGATTGGCAGACAGCAGCTTTGTGGTTATCACCGGTAAAGTTTTCTGGTGGATTGAAAGTACTTGAACTTGTAATTTATTTTGTAGTGCAGTTTATATTTGTACTGATTCCAAAACATATGCTTTTGAATAGCTCTTAGTTGGTGGTGCAGCTGTTGGAGTATGGGCTTACCAGAAGCATAGACAAAAGACTAACGTTCATATCATGGCTCTGAACCTTGTTAGAGGTGTTCCATTGACCCCAAGAGAGAAGGAAACAATGCTTGATATTCTTACACCACCTGCTTCACAGGGATTTAAGTCACATAGAGTTGAGACTTCCTCCTGGTGGAGGAGATTGTGAGCTGAATGATCACATCGACTATTTAGATCGTGTCTTTTACCTTTTAGGCAACTCTGCCAACTCAGTTTGTGGCTTTAAAGGACAACAAACGTATTCAATTTATATTAGGTTTCACTTTGATGTTAATCCACAAACTTCCAAGACTGCTATTTTAATTTTATGCGTCAACACCAAGCGTGGAGCAGATATACATGCTAAGAATGAGTTCATATGTGTAATAATGTTGATTTCATTGCTAATTTCCATGCCAATCCTTAAACTCCACATCAGGCTGCTCTTGCTGCAAGTCTATATACTCTTGCTGCTCCGGCTGATGCTCGACATCAGGCTCGACATCAGCACGGCGTCCTTTGACACCACCCCGATGCCTCGGAACAACACCTTCCTCCTGCAACTTTTGGGTACGCTCTCTCCTACGGGAAGCATGTCCTGCCTCCCTTGTGCGCCTAGTTGAGGACGAACCTTCTGTAGTATGCATATTAGGGTATTCAAACATCACAATCAAACAGAGCAAAACAAACAGCACAAAACAGAAGCAAAAAAGCATTCTTGGTGTTTCTGGATTTCGATTTTCGGACTGAAACAATCTAGTTCGGAAAACATAATCTGGATTGCTCCAGGCCAGAATTCAAAAAAAAAATTGAGGGAGTGAGGGAGTGAGGGAGTGAGTGAGTGAGGGAGGGAGGGAAAACTCTAATGATTAATCATTTAGAAATCATTTACACCAGATGCTATTTATCGTCAGGCCCGGCCTTGGGGGCCTCCAAAACCTATGGGCCTCAAAAAAATAAATTAAGTCTAATACCCACACCCCACTTAAATAAAAAAAATATATGTTACTTCTTTTTCTTTCTTTGGTACACGTTTGAGTTTTTTCTAGACTCTAATTCTCCTTTCTGGACATAAATCTGATGCTACCAAACCACCCCCAATATGTATAATCACTTAATCAATCAATTTAGAAAGCTATTTCATTAAAAAGAATCACAACAATCATTTATTTTTCACATAAACCATTTGTTCCCCTTTCCCACAACGGAGAACGACACCGTTAGGTAAATTTCACCTCTCTTTCACTTAATTTTTTTTATTTCGTTTCATGTTTAGAAGTTCTTCTGATTCTGATTTTTTAATGAAGTTTAGCTACACAAAAAAATTATGTTTTTATTTTGAGGGGCCTGTTATTTCATAGGAACGGCCCTGTTTATCGGTACCATACATTAACTTACATGTAAACATCAGCAAATGTGGCCAAATAAATGGTGTTGCTTTATAAACACATATACGTGCGCGCGCGCACATCCTTAGAGTTGAATATCTTATTCAAGAATTGTTTTTTATCTAATCTGGAAGCACCAATCTTCCTTTAGGGGCATCTAAATGTGCTTATGTTGTACTACTTTAACATGTACAAAATTGTGTCATCATCTCTTATGCAAATTTCAATTCCCACTATTAATTTGAGTTGAGAAAGAGGCATCAATGCTGCATTTGAAACAGTTTGGAGCTGGTTTCTTCCAATTATCAGTAAAAACTGGCGCTGAGTCATACTTCTATTCAGCACCAATCATACTTCTACTCGGCGGAACCTTTAAACACTTAATCAAATTCCATCTTCCTTCCACTTTAAGCAAAGACAGATCAATAGATCATAAAATGGTCAATGCAACACCTATAAGCAATACGAACGGACAAGGCTCCATTTTTCTCCTATTAATTAACAAAGTGATTGTGTATACACACACTACACAAAAATGGAAATAACAAAGCAATTTCTCAAGCTTCAAATTTTACTCACTATTAATTAACTAACAATGATCCATGAAGTTGCCAACACTCAGAACAAACATAAAATCAAATAAAGATAAACAAAGAATAAACATAAAAGTTAGGAATGAATCTCATTCTCAAGTGATGTAGCACATCATCTACATCCTAATATTATAATCAAGGTGATTTCAAACTTTCAACATAGACTTCTGATTCTACCCGACTCAAGTCTTGAATCTTCAAACTCTTCATAGTATCATTATTGAAATCATAAACAATCCACTTCAATTTACGATCCTCTCTAAAGACAAGCAGCACATGGTTATAGTCCTCTGAAATATATACTATCCTTGTATAAGCAAAACCAAAATCACCAAAGTAAGGAAGACAAATCAATTTAATCCAAGACTCTTTATTTCCGTATTCCTCATAAGCCAAACATCAGTAGAAGAGAAGTGACTTTCTCGAGAAAAAATGCGCAAGCAATCCCTCATCACACCCAAGGTTAACTTATTCAAATTTCCATAATGAGGTTGCGGTATCTCTTGATAAGATTCCTTCCCCAAATGAAGAGAAACAATGGAACGCAGCCCATTAAAACCATTCGAATAACAAATATGTCAACCAATTAACCGTGCCACTCACGAATATTCCATGTCGATCCAAACGAACATTAGAAGGGAAGTCCTTAATCCTTCTCCAAGAGTCGGTGCCCAGAGTATGAACTTCAACTTGAGTTTTGTAAGCCCTGTGATAAGAACCATACCAAAAAACAGCAACAACCTTGTAATTATCAATGAAAGGATCATATCCAAAAGCATATAGAGTTGAACCTTGTACTCGTGGAAGATCAATAAAGGGTAATTTCTTTATTTTTCTAATGCAAGGGTTATAGAGAACAGCGAGACGTTGATTAATGGTGAAACAAAGTAGACCGTCGCAAGATGCAATGAGGCCATCGTTGGATGCTGGAATAATGGGAGAGTAATCGAGTTGCGTGGGATTGGAGGTGAAAATAGAGTCAAGTTGAAGAGAATCTAATGGATAAGACATTACCTCTAACTCTTTTGCGATGATCCATGTGGTTGTGACGAGGTGTTGGTGTTTGGTTGTTGACATCATGTGAAGGTGTTTTTTTGGCGAATTTGGGATCATTTGAGATTAGAAATTTCCACGATTTGCAGACGCAGCGGAATTGTAGGAGGAATTTCACAGGGAGTCTACACAAGATTTCTTTTACGAGATCAAACGGAATACAGATTTCCAGTGGCGGCTTGTGAAGCGAATCACCAAATGTTAGGGTCCCAGCGGAGACAGTTGTTTCCTCCACCATTGGTTGAAAAGAAACGGTGTCGTGGTATGGAGTCATTACTAAATCTTCTAACAACTCGTTGGGGACAATTAAAAAAACCAAAAAAGACAATTAAGTGCTTCATTATTTAAAAGTAACACTGATTACTGATGTACGATGATGATACTAATCATCGATAGCATAACAAAGTGGATATTATTAGCTCAAAAATATTTCAAAACAGATCAAAAGCAACCACAGGTGGCAGTAATAGACGTTACTCAGATAGAAGTATTTGTTCTCAGTCTCATATTTTAAGGCTTTGTTTAGGAGTTTGAAGGGAAAGAGAGGAGAGCTATGAAGCACTGACACAATTACGAACACTTGACACGACACTAATATTGCAAATTGACGCCGATGATAATTTGAGAAAATTAAACTATTGAATGAAACCACATGTTCCAGTCGGTGTTAGACACAATCAAGTGTCGGATACCATACACTCGTCCTGATTATTGAACAGCTCCAAGACCCTTTTTGAATAAACAATTTATGGTATAGATGTTTATATAATAAGCGCTTATGTATAAGCTATTTTCATAATAAAAGATAAAATAAGTTCAAACTATTTTAAATAAGTTTAAAGCAATTTTCGTAAGCTGTCCTCGAGAACTTATGAAAATAAATGTCTTCAGCTATGTTCATAAGTTCTCACAACCCAAACAAGTCAATCCAAACAAACCCTAACTAAACACAACCCAATATCCTCAAACCAAAAAACACGACAGAGACATTTCATCAAACAGTTAATATCTTCAAATAATAACCACAGTGACATGATCCAAGTTTCCACTAATTGAACGGTTCAAATAGAAAAACAACTATCATGTATATATTGATTTATAGTACTTAATCTCAATAGATTTTATAAATTAAAAATTTCATATTCTTTTGTATTAATATATCCCCGTGAAACCATGACAACCCATTATCTAAAAATTTGTTTTAAGTATTACCATTAAAGATTAAAAAACAAAATAAAAAGAGAAAGAAGAAGAAAGAAAGAGAAGAATTTTTTTGAAGAAGCAGCAAGACAGTGAGCAATGGCAATGACAATGGGTCTTTCTGTGTGTTCAATTTTCAAAGTTTCTTATAATTATAATTACAACAATAAGACAGTAACAGTAGCAGCAATGCAGAAGGAGAAGAAGAAGAAGATGAGTGTCCCTTACAATCTAAAGGAAGGGCAATCTCGTATTTTCCATGAGCTTCCTTCTGGTTTGAACATGGAAGTCATTGTGCAGAAGAAGAAGAAGAATGAAAGTGAAAGTCAGTGTTCATCAGCTTTGGTATTTGTTCATGGAAGTTATCATGCTGCTTGGTGTTGGGCTGAACATTGGTTTCCTTTCTTTTCTCAATCTGGTTATGATTGCTATGCTCTTTCCTTGCTTGGACAGGTTCTATACTCCTTCTCTCTCTCTAAACTACTTTTTTTTTCCTTCATTATTATAAGTTAATAAACATATTGATTCTCAAATTTGTGAGCATTAATCAATAGCTTAAACAGGTCCTGGGTTCGAATCCAGTCTTAGACATGCAGCAACGTTAAAACTGATTTTGCGCCCATTTGGGTCCCACAAAACTCGAGGGATAAGGGATTAGTCTTCGCAGTTGCGCGCGCAGAGGATAGCTTAAAAAACATATTGATTCTCAAATTTGTGAGCATTAATCAATAGCTTAACCAAGGTCATGGTTCGAATACAACATTGGACATGCAACAGTGCTAAAACTCTTTGAAAGAGTTTGCCGCCCATTTAGGTCTCATAAGGCTTGAGAAATTAGTCTTCGCAGTTATGCGCGCGGAGGATAACCGGTTTACACCAAAAAAAAATAGTCAGTTTGGTCATTGAATGTGTGAGACACCATCATTATAATCTCTGAATCTATCAAAATTGCAAACACATGTTCAAATGTCTCTTGAGGGACTATAATGAGATTGAGAATGCTACACACATTCGGGGACTAAATTGTTTGTTTAACCTAATAAATATAAATATTGTTCTTGAATTTTTTATAAGGATAATGTTTGGTGTACACTCATATGAGTGTATACACCTTGAGAAAGAAATAGATAAGAGAGAGTGATGTGATAGATGTGATTGGTTGATGATGTGGTAGGAAGAGAGTGATAGAGATAAAGTGAGGTGTTGAATGAATGTACGGGAATTTGGGGTGTTCAAATATCATGATTGATTTTATAAATTGGTGAATATGTCATTGAAATTGTAACACATTTCTCAAAGGATCAATTTGTTTATTTCTGTTGTTAGAGGATATGACATGACACGTTAAATGAATATGTAGCTATGAAACCCGTATACCTAGTGCACATAGTGCAGGTGTGCGTGCGATACGGATATATAGATATGTGAATTTTTTTTAATTCAGCATATGACACCGTCTGGATACGTTACAAAAAATTTATACATATAGAATACTTGTATAAAGATGCATTGATCATTCTTCATTACAAGAGACTCAAGTGGCATATGAAATTTATGAGGTAAAAATAGTTTTGACTGACGCATTATAATTTATTTACAAGAGTTTATTTAGAAATTACAATAACTTATCTTGGACCGAAACATTTTATATTATTACTTTTTTGAAGGAAAAAAGTTAAGGGAGGGGAATATGTTAATGTCATGCCATAGGCTCCATGTTTGTGTCCAATGTATTGTAATGTTCACTGTCGTAGATTTGTGGTTACTGGCATGGCTTCCCTACCACATTAGGACATATTTTATACTTGGAATTGCTGCTGCACCACCATCATTGTCTACTGCATTTTTGAACATGTGATTTTGATATTATACTTTTGGTGATTTCATGTTGTTGGTTTGATTACCTTAAACTGTTCTGTCGTGTATTCTACATGCGCAGGGTGAAAGCGATGAACCAGAAGATTCGGTTGCTGGTACACTTCAGGTAAACTGCCTCTCCCTTTACTGGTTTAGAATCATTCATCTATAATTTTCAATTTATGTGTGGAATAACTTTGACATACATACTTCATTATTATCGGTTATGTTCATATACTCTAATGGTTTCTTGTTTGTACCCTGTTCTGCAGTAGACACACGCAAGAGATGTTGCAAATTTTATTCATAGAAATATTCAATCGCCACCCATTTTGCTCGGACATTCATTTGGAGGACTTATAATTCAGTATTATATTTCCAATTTAGGAAATGACAAACTCAAAGGTACTTCCTGATTCTAGCTTATTCGTGCACTCGCTTGTTTGAAAATTGGTTGAATTAAAGGATTCTGGTTTCCTATATATCCTATAATGGTTAATTGTTTAGAACCATTTCACCTGATGCTATATGTGCGTACTTGCTTTAAAAATACACACATGTACGCGCACACTCTTGGAATTGAATATCTCATTTGAGAATTGCTTTTGATCTAATTCAAAAGAATCTATAAAAAAAAGAAAACCCCTTACGATATACCAGATCCAACTCGGAAGTAGTTCATCACCTGTGGGAGCTTGTTGATAGTGAGGTAACCATAATTTTTCTATTGGAGTGCTTATTTGTCCATCTGTCTGATGAAGGGAGAATTGTTGATCATTTTCTTATTTCTTCGATAATTGAGTTGACTATCTTTGTGGCATTGATTGTACAAGTTCGCGAGAAGATGGACCAATGTAGTCAAGATCGCGATTTAGATCGTGAGATTGTACGATGTGATGATCTCACTTGTCCCCTATGATCTAACGTGCATGCAGAATTGGATTCTTTTGAGACGAAACAAGATTGCGTTCAAAATCGCAGATATTGTAGGATTGCAGCCTCTGGACCGGGACGAGTGGAATTCCACACACACATACACTCTTTTGTTCACAACACACACACGTGCACACATGTATGTGAGTTTTCATTTCTGGTTTGTTATGTTAATTCTGTTTGAGCTTGATTCTCTAATAGAAAATTTATACCCGGAGCTTAGAGGAGCTGTCCTTGTTTGTTCTGTACCTCCTTCTGGTAATAGGTAACTAACTTCAATTTTTAGTATCTTTATTCCTTACTATTGTTTTTTTCAAGATAGAGAAAGATAAAGAATCGTTAAATATGACTACACTGGTTGACAAGTTTTCTTTACTTTTTAATTAGTGGACTAGTTTGGCGATATCTAATTTCGAAGCCAATTGCTGCCTTCAAGGTAATTTGAAATAAATTTTCTGTATAGTGTGACAGTTCGTTTTATTCGTCTTCTTATATGCCCGTATCCAATCCACTATTTGGCAGGTGACATACAGCTTGGCAGCAAAAGGTTTTCAAAGCTCTCTTTCTCTTTGTAAGGAGACATTTTTCTCAGCCACAATGGAGGATCATGTTGTTAAAAGGTTTGTTTTCCTGGAATCATTCTTTTCATGATCACTTCCTATTGCAATTTGACTTAAAAAGATGTTGCTTTGTGAAGTATTGACCCTAGTCACTAGGTTTTTGTCGAGAGTCGCACATGATATGCCCTGAAATGACTTTGTAAGTTGAGTTAGGCCGTTTTTGTAGAGTGAGTGCCCAACCCAAATTTTCAGATGGTATCAGAGTCTATTCAAGATCCGTTATCAGGCCATTTGGGTCAAGCTCAAGATATCTAGTCCTGGGTGGGAAGTGTTGACAGTTCCACATGATCTGGTCTGAAAATATGTTTATAAGTGGGAGGGAACCCTCACCTTACAGACCAGTTTTGTAGCGTTGAATTAAGTGTAACCCAGATTTTAAGAATTTTTATTGAAAGAATGGAAATTAAACTATCAATTATGGAAATTAACCTAGTCATTCACTAAAAAATTGTCACTTTTAACTAGAACTTATCGGTGTTGTGGAGAAGGTATAAAGTAAGAATGGAAGACATTTAACATACGGTGCTAGAATCGAAGGTTTTGGTGTCATGGATTGGTGGTTGACAGTAATATGACCATGATATGTTTTCATCCTCAATCATTTTTGTTGGTTTTGAAGCTTTTTGAAGGCACCAAGCCTGTATTTTTCTGTTGATATTTCAGATATCAAGAACTAATGAAAGAAAGTTCACGGATGCCATTGTTTGATTTAAGAAAGTTGAATGCTTCACTTCCAGTTCCTTTGGTGCCAAATCTCCCTGTTGAAGTTCTTGTTTTGGGTGCAAACAATGATTTCATTGTGGTAAGCTCTATTTCTTATAAATGGTGAAAAAACTAACAGAAATGTCGAGTGAAAAAAAAAGAACTAACAAAAATGTTATTTGAACATCATTTTGAGAAACCAAAATACAGCAACTTTTTAAATGGTTAGCGCAGTTCGTACACGTGGTTAATTAAGTGTTAGATTCGGTTAATAGATATACTGGGTGTCACAACTTATTAACCATCTACTGAACTTCATTAACCTTAAATTTGTACATGATTCACCACGTGTGTGAACTACGCTAACCACGTAAAAAGTTGTCAAATTTAGGTGTCTTAAATTGTTTTATGATCTAGTTCATGACCTATTAGAAGTAGAAAGCGCTCGCTAGAATCCTCACGGATAGGAATTCATTTTGATAATGATTGAATGACTTTGTTTCGTCGGCTCAAACCAAGGATGAGAATGAAGTGCTTTTTTTTCCTCAATGACATTGTCTAATTATTCTTACCTAGTTATCTTCTCTGTCAATATTTCTGCAACATTGATTTGTTTCTGTATTTTTTGTTCCTAACCTAAGGTAGATTACTGCGTTTGTTGGTTATAGGATGCAGAGGGTCTCAACGAAACCGCACAGTTTTATGGTGTGTCACCAGTATGTATTGAAGGACTTGCTCATGACATGATGTTGGACACTTCATGGGAGAAAGGTGCAGAAGTTATTCTTTCATGGCTGAAGGGTTTACACAAGTAGGAAGAAAGAAAGTAGCAGATGAAATGTTTGGTTCAATTTTTCCATTTTGTTAGCAGTGATTGCTTCAACTCATTACACATGACTGAAAAGTTTCACTAAGCTTCAAACTTAGGCAACAGAGGAGGGTCCAAATAGCAAATGTGATATTCTATGTGCTATTCATACCGCCCACTATTATTTAGTTTTGCATTGACTAACACAAGCTTGTTAATGACATCTAAAATCTTCACTTGTGTCCAAAGCACTACTTTTGGAATTTCTAGCTAGTTGACCTTGTCTTCTTGTTTCTATTGCAATCCAACTTTTCTTTTCTTTTCTTTTCTTTTACTAGTACATAATGTATTTAATTATTTTCTCCATGGTTGACCCAAAATAAATAATTATAATTATTTCCATTAGTTTTAAACACATTTTTTTCTTAAAAATAAGTGCTTATATACAGAGACAAGGGTAGTATCAAGCTTCACATTTCATGTATATTTAGAATTTTTAAGTTTAAATCCACAGTTCAACAAAAATCAGCCTAAACACAATATTTAGAACCACTTCACTTATTGATATTATTTATAAATAATAAATAAATTTACAAATAGGAATACATCTACAATGAACTTTTCTCTCAGCCTCTGTGATCTTATTACTGTTACATTTACACTAAAGTTCAGCTATTACATAGTATTACACAGAAATTTTATTATTTTATTCTCATATGACAAAAATAATAAAAAATAAAAAATAAAAATAATTAAAACACTTGCTAACTTAAGATTATTTTTTTTTTTAGCAGCAATATATAATTTTATTCGCAAACATGGAAAAAAGTGCAAATGGTACTGAACCCACCAACCGAGATGAAGTAAGTAGTACTCTGCCCACCAAAGAACTCGAAAACTACCTAAGCTACCTAAGCACTCTTCTTTTCCATAAACCAAATCCAAGAATTTCTTTTAATTTCCTCCACAAGCTCTTCCACCTTAGAATGCTTAAGAGTCTTGAAAAAACTTGCTATTAATCCCTGTTCTGTACAGATGCAACTCGGATTCACTCGTGACGCTAATCTCTGTGTAAGCAGGAGCGAAAAGAGCATCACCTTCGGTGATTTCATAAACTTTGGGTGATCCTGTGTTCATCGATCCTTCCCCGGCCGTGACCAAAAAGATGGACGGACCTGGAACAGCCGGGAACACCACTGTTTCCCCTTTTGGGAGAATACAACGATCGATCTCGAATTCCTCAAATGGCGGGATATATTTATTTACATATGGATTCATAGAAACTCCCCGCAAAATCTCCGGAAAACCCTGTAAAAAAATAGAAGAATAAAAAAGTGAGTTTAAAACCAAGTTTCACGTATTCAAGCAAAACCTATTAAGATTCATTTCAAAGACCGCGTATTCTGTCAAAATTTCGAAACCATGATTAATATGTGCATGCCAACTAGTATATGGTTATGCATGCACATGCCTACAATTGAGTTAATATCACCCAAAGTTGCAATCAAATAGCCAACCAACCAAGCAATCTATGTGGCATGATTAGTCTAAGATGCAAAAAACAGTACAAAAGGCACCAAATCTCAATATAGATGAATCCATGACCAATATGAAATTCAAAGGAAGAAAAAAGTGACACATGCCTTAGCATAGTAATCAGGTGTAAGACTGAAATAAGTTCCAACAGTAAATTCTAATATTTGAACTTTAGGGTCTGTTTGAATTGACTTATTTGAGCTTATCTACGTGCATACACACTTGAGACTAATTGTGAGACTGACATGTCCATACGTGGTTTTAAGATTAAACTTATAACTTATGCATAACCATTTATACGATAATCACTTATGCTATAAGAACTGAAGTAATAAGGCCATTAATGTATGTTATAAAAGTTTTTTTTTTTAACAATGTATGTTATAAAAGTTGCAGTGAACAGTCTAATGTGTGATGTGATTTACCTGCTTGTATGTGAGCATGGAACAAAGAGTCGGCACATCTATGAATTTGGGAGTTAGGCCGGCTCGCACAACATTGTCAGAAGTTGCCATGCATTCAATACACTCCCCAGATAAATAAGCATGTGGTTCGTTCGCCCCAAGGAACAATGCTTCACCAGGATTGAGTTTCACGTGGTTCAGAAAGAAAGCCGCAATCACACCAATATCGGATGGGTATTGATTTTCCAACCGCAGCACCAACAGCTCCTTTTCTGTCAAATGCCTCACCTGATGCAAAATGAGAATATTAAAGCTTCTACATATCATCTACCTAACACACAACATGGAGAGACAGACGTACAAGAGATAACTATTGATTTCATAATAGTGGTATTCATTACTCTTGACCATAAAATTAAGAGTCTATTCAAATTAACTTATCTGAGATTATCTACTGGCATAAGCACTTGTGAGACTGTTTAGGAGAGCATATGGAAACATCATACGACATCCATCAGCTGATTTTAGCTTATGAAAACAGTTGATTGTTTATATGGAAACAATTTAACTTTTATGTTTTATCTTCTGTTATAGTCATAGCTTATACATAAACGCTTATATAATAAACACTTATGTTATAAGCGCATAATTAAGTCGTTTCAACTACGAAATTTGCCATTCATTTCACAAAGAGTGTAAAACATCGAACTAACTTTAAGGGATGAGGATATGAATCTACAAGAATAGATTTAGCGTCAAAGCCAAACTCTTAAAACCAAACAGATTAAGTAATCAACTAACCTCACTTTCCTCGTGAAGTCGATTTATCAATCTGGTCACTGCATCGGTCACTATCTCTTTACTAGCTGACATAAGATGAGTGAACACAGCCTGTAGAACAGGTTTGACCTTGTCTTCATTCTGATCACTAGTTTCTAACACCAGATTTGCATTTGCAGCACCAACTAGGTCAACAACTTCCGGAACGGTATGAATCACAGCTTTAAGCTCCTAAATAGAAAAAATAGAAAATCGATCATTACTCCAAGAGAATAACATTACAATAAATCAGTAAAAGATGGTTGAATATACCAAAGGTAAGCTCTAACCTTATTCTACAAGTTAGCTTTTGGTCATGTTCAAAAAAATACAGTTCAATTTCTGTCAAACTCGAAATTGTTCGACCAATAAAGACTGTTTAGGCAACATTTTTTCTTGACTGAACAAATAGACACTCTAATACAAGTTAAGACAATGCAATCGAAAAAAAAGCAGTATTAAAATCCTGTCTTGGAGAATGACAGAAATGAACCATGGGCAAGACCGAAATCCGAACTTTTGAGTTAACTAAATTGATTCCCTACATACATAAATCTAAACTGATCACTGTTACACCTTTTAATAAAGACACGTCATGTAGAGAGGCGTGGCGAAAAATACTCCATATGTTCCTTTTTAGCAGTTGTTTAGGTAGAAAAATCCTATTTCTATTTATTTGCGTATTTAGATTTCAATATAACATTAGCTATTGTTTTTTCAATAATACCCTTAACTATTTATAGCAGAGAGAGATATGCGGAATGCAATAAGAAATAATTGAGGGTATTATAAAAAAGACATAATTTCATCAAAAAAGTAACAAAAATTATTTATTTTCTTGGCACACGAAAATGCCATTAAAACGACAACTAGAAAGGAACAGAGAGAGTAACAACGGATGTCACAATCCCCCGAAGAAAAACTTATTCTCAAAGACAGAACTCAATTTGGCAGTTCCAAACAAAAAGATCTGTAATAAAAATATACTAAATTTCCACATATTTTACTTTATAACAAATAGTTGCTTCATTAACTCCAAAGGGTTACCATTTGAAAATTTTCACATGTAGCTCTTTATTAATTGTTAGTTAGAATATCACAGGTTGTATTGCATCAGAAAAAGGCCTCTCAACTCAACAAGAGAGAATTAGATTGACATGTGAATAAAATTAAAGTGAACAGAAAAAAGTTTCACTCAGTCACATCATTAAGGAATTATACCTAACAGATGGACAGTTCCAATCACACTAATGAGTATTGAATATTTTAAAGTTTATAAAAGAAGTTACTTTAAAAATTAACAAATCAAATCATCAACAAACTCATAAGAAACTCTAACTTACTTGTCATCAATAACAATACTTAAAACAGAAAATTTAAGATAACACCACCTAATTTTCAACTTATAATAATGCTCATATTCACAAAAACTATTGTTAAATTAGAAAGAAAACAAATCACAATCAGTGTCTTAAACATAAACAATGAATCTTTCTTTACACAGTCAATGAAAACAAAATCCAGTTTAGTTATTCTCATAATACTAAAAAACTAAAAATTCAATAAATAAATAAATAAAACTTCACAGAATAATTAAGTACTACCTTAAGAGTGATAAAACCACAAAGAGCCTCAAAATCAGTCATTGCAAGAGCCATCTCAGGTTTATGATTCCCATCTTTATACACATCAGGATGCAATTTATGCAGCATCCTAGCCAACTCCTTATCTGGGTGAGCTTGTATAGACAAAGCCTTTCCCACAGATAGCACCTAAAACATGAAAACAACATAAAAATTCAACCTTTTCATAAAATATATACACCCTGTTAAACAAAATCAAAATCAAAATCAAAAGGGCAACGCATCCTATGAAGCATTGATACAGGCATAGACATCACACACAACATCAACACATAATAATTTGAGAAAAGAGTACATTCAAATATAATCACACATCAGTGTCTAGTTATACAAGACCAGACACGCCTTCATTCAGTCACTTAGAGACGCCTTCAATCTCAGGCATTGGTGTTACATAGAAAACAACACAAAAATTCAACCTTTTTCATAAAACTAAACACCCATTTAAAAAATAAAAAAAAAGAAGGGAGCACCCCATGATATGAAGCATTGACACAGACACACGGATAATAATTTAAGAAAATAAAACACTTAAATATAATCACATATGTCAGTGTCTAACGATGGACATGTTAGACAGCCCCAGACACTCAAAATGCCTTGAACCTCAAGTGTCGGTGCTACATAGAAAACATCACAAAAATACCTTTTCATAAAATCTAAACAACCATTTAAACAAAAAATAAATAAAGGGTATCCAACATCACATTGGTCTGAGCGAAACTGAACTCAAATCATGGTTAGGATGGGAGACTCCCCCGCCATAAACGTAGTATTGGTTAGGTTCTCCGACACAGATTAGTTATCAGCCAAACCAATGAATATTTCACACCAATAACAAAATAATTAGCAAAAACAACATTATAAAACATCAAAATAATCAAAATCACATAACATGACATACCTTAAACAAGAAAGGTAGATCAGAACCCCATTTCTTAACAACTTTATGACCAAGCAACAAATCAGGATTATCAAAAATCCAATCTTTAAGACTAACCCTTTCACCATCACCACCATTATCATCACCAGAAACAAGAAAAGAAGGACCAGAATCATGGGTACCAATCCAAAGTTCAGCATAAGGCTTCATTGGATCAAATTGAAACCCAGAATTAAGCTCAGACAATTTTGCAACCTGTGATAATTGACCAGGTAAACCCCAATCGTAATTCTTAACAGAACAATGAAGTTTCTGAAGTGAATTGTGGGGATTTGAATCTTCCATTGTAAGATAGAAAGAAATAGTTGAAAATGGGTTTGTTAAGAATATGAGAATTGAGATTGAGTCATTGGTATTTGAAGAGTTATAAAGAAGAGAGAGAAAAGGAAACGGTGGACTGTGTCTTGTTGTTTGAATGCAATGAATTGAAGATAATCACTTTTTTGTGGATTCTTGTTTGGGAATTTATCTTGTTCAACACGGTGTTGAATTTGTTGTTACCCTTTGTGTAAGAAAGAAGAACCGAAATTTCATGCACGAACGATGACAGAGACACAAATGTTTCGACGAGATTTAGGAACTTTCTTCTTCTTCTTACTTTTGTCTGTTTTTTTTTTGTAAGGGATAAAAATTTAGTTTTTTTTTGTTACAAGAGAATAAAAAATAATTCTTAAAAAAAAAAAGAATAAAAATTTAATTTGAAAACTAGAGATTTGTTATTAGCCAATTTAGTTTGAATTATTATTATTAACTAATTTGGAATAAATTGTTCGAATGAATTTGAATAAATTGATTTGAATTGTTGTGGTGACCTTTTGAATAAATTTAGTTTGAATTTTTTTTCTTTTTTCTTCTAGGTATGGTTTGGAATTGACGGATTATTTAGTGGGGTCTAGGGATGTTCGTGGGTGGGTTTGGGTTGGGTTTGACCAAACCCAAAACCAAACCAAATAAGATACTCTGGTTTGGATGAGGTAAAATAATCATCTGTTATACTATTGAGTGAGTTTGGACAAACCCGCTAATTTTTAAGTTGGGTTGGATTGGGTAATGAGTTACCCAACTTATTTTTCTATTTTTTAATATTATATAACTAAATGACAAGTCCTCGTAATTTTGTTTTAAAATACTACTCTACTTTTTAGTTTTCTTAAAAAAATGTTTAACTTATTTTACTATAATTTTATGCATCATAGAATATCAAATAATAAACTCCATTATAAAATACTTACAGCAAACTAAAGTTGCATGACAGAAAATTGTATTAGTATCAAAATAACCAAAAAGTGCAACATATTAATTTGTAACTCTATTATGTTTTGATTTTCAATATATAGGATACAGTGTATATGTTTTGGAAATATAGCTTTCTTCTACCTTATGAAAATAAAGATAAAAAATATTAACAAAATCTGGAAAAATCCGTTACTCATTTTTTCACCCTTTAACAAAAGAAAACACCGTTCCGGATTATAAAATCCGAAAACTCAAGGACATTTTTGAAAAAAATAGGGCGCGCGAAGAAACCTATAGGGTGGGAAAAGAAAATCCCTTATTTTTATGGTTTTTCCATTTTTAGAAACCATACTCGCCCAATTACCCAACGCAACCCATTTTTTTAATGGATTTGATCAGATTTTTTGGGTTGACCCAACCCATGAACACCCCTAGTGGGGTCTACTTGATATCTAGTCTAGAATAATATTGAGTGGGACTTCAGTGACTTTGTGTTGGGTGACTTTAGTGTATTTTAGAGGAAAGAGAGTGATGATGAAATGATTAAAATAAATTATTTTGATGAGAGAGAATTATTGGTTAGGAGAGAGATAGAGACAAAGACACCCAAGTGCTATTCAATAATATTGGGTTTAGAACAAAAAAAAGGCTTCACTAACCAGGAAGAAATGATAATGATACTCGTAAAAGAGGTCGATTGATTTTTTTATTTGACTGAGATTTTATACTATATGATATGATAAAGAGAATTTGATAATATTTTTATTTTGAGTAAGAATTTGACCATATATTTGATAATGACATAATATAGCCTTATATATAATTAGATGTATTCTTTCAAAAAATATAATTAGATATGTATTGTGTATGTATTAATAATGTAAATTTGCATCTCATAAGTTCTATCTTAGCTGATAAAAATGCCAAAATTGTTTGACCGGACGTATGACTGTGGTACGAACCCCGATACCTTCACTTTGTGTGTGTGAGTTTACGGTGGCTTTGTCATCTCTTCTATCTGACAAAAAAAAATGTAAATTTGCTTAAAAAAATTAATGGTGTAAATAAATTTATAAACAAAATAAAATTGAAATAAATACATAAAGTAAATCTTGTATAATATATGAAGGGTACGGGGTTAAGTTGATAAAAATGTTGTATAATATATGAAGGGTACGGGGTTCGAATCCAAACACCCGTTTATTCCTCTTAAATGATGAATTTCTAACAATTAAACTACTTGGCAAAAAATATGAGCTATAGATTACCCGATGTCGATTGATAGTCATTAATTATGATTCATTTTTTCAACCGATTGAGAGACAAATGTCTCTCAATTTTTTTTTTGAGTAAAGACAAATGTCTCTCAATTCTTATTTCTTTAACTACTCTACTACGTAACAATGGGTTGGAGAGAGAAAGATGGAAAAATGTGAAACGGTAGATTACGTCTTATTCTTCAAAGCAATGTGATGAGGTTAATTGCTTTTTCTGAATATGATTCATATTTGTGAATTTTGTGATCTTATCTTCTTTAACACGATTTATAGTTGATGTTGTTCTTACGTTTGTATACCGTGTTTGTGATTGTGTCCTCTTTTTTAAAAGCAATGTGATGAGGTTAATTGTTTTTTCTGATTATGATTCGTATTTGTGAATTTTGTGATCTTTTCTTCTTAAACACGATTTATCGTTGATGTTGTTGTTACGTTTGTGTACCATGTTTGTAATTGTGTCCTATTCTTCAAAGCAATGTGATGAGGCTAATTACTTTTTCTGATTATGATTCATATTTGTGATCTTATCTTCTTAGATAGGATTTGTTGTTGATGTTGTCATTACGTTTGTGTACCATGTTTGCGAGTTTTGTGATCTTGTCTTCTTAAACATGACTTCTTGTTGCAGTGTAAGAAATAATTATATTAGCAATTAGCTAGCTATATTTGGTAAACCTATATTAGTCCATTGTAAATAGTAGGCATCTTAGATGTGATTCTAAATGACAATACTCTCTTTGTCTTAAAATAGATGTTCCGTTTGAATTTTACACAACAATTAAGAAAATGATTAGAAGTGTTTATTTTAATATCAAAATATATTTCATTTACTTCCACACCCTTCTAAGAGAAAAAATTAAACTCTACTCACAATGTAGTATATATGATTAGTTGTGATGCGTTGACAATATAAAACCTTTTAAACTTCTAAGCAAAAAAAATTAATGCACTATATTTTCATTCTAAAATCTCAGTCACATTTCAAATCAGATCCCTATATGAAAGTTATTGTGATTAGAATCCATTATAGATCAATCAATTGATTCACTTCATAAATTACTGGAGAGCAGTACAAGTATAACACAATATAAAGGGAATTTTATATTTTTGTCAAGTATTGAGAAACTTAGGACATTAATCATCGTTATCTAATGACTTGAAATTTCATTGCATACATACCTAAACTTTTTTTTAACAAATTATTAATTTGCCTTCGAATTTAAAAAGTCAAATTAAATACATATTTGAACAACACAAAATAGAAATATAAAAACGCTAATGCATCTTAAAAAAATACATACAATAGCTCCGAATATTAGGTTTAGTGTACAAAAGACATGTCTTGAATCAAAAGATTCTAGATTTAAACTCCGCTCATGTCTTTGATTGGAAATGAACGTAAAATTTATTTGCAAACGATTTTTGAATCCGAAAATCTTTCAGATTTTTAGAAAGATAAATATTTCATGAGAAAAAAAAATAGTAAACGTTTTTTGAATTTGAATGTAATATTTATTTATTTATTTTTGGTCAAATAGCATAGTGGTTAAAATTCACCTTTTTAAGGTGAATGACTAGAATTCACCCTTTTCAATGTGAATAAGTGAGGTGTCTGAGATTTGAATCCCGAACCATGCATATAACAATGGGGTGAAGATCCTCTCCATTTCCTAAATAAATGGAGATTGTCAATTACTATAGTTTTGAAGTAAATATATGATATTAATGTTTTCAATTCTTGAAATATGTGCATTTATACCATATATTTATTTCAAAACTATAGTAATTGACAATCTCCATTTATTTAGGAAATGAAGAGGATCTTCACCCATAACAATGTATGTTCTTACCAATTGAGCTATGATCGGGGACAATTTGAATGTAATTTTTTTTTTTTGTCGAATAGCCTAGCAGCTAGAGAAATTCATCTTAAAGATGAATAAGTGAGGTGTCCAGGGGTTCGAACCTCAACCCCTGCATATAAATGCATTATCCCTTGTAAGAGTTTATACATATCAAAAGATACGTATTTCTTAAAAACAAATGTCAATATACTGATTAATTTCCACGGCATGATCTTAGCTTTTTCAAAAAAATAAAATAAAATTCCATGGCATGAAATCAAACTTCTAAGCATGAAAAAACGGCAAGGAGATAGCCACGTCTGACGATGAAGGCACGAGGTTTGACAGAGAAAATGACAAAAGTACCCATCCTCAAGTGACGCAATACGACACCGTTTGCTGTAGCAAAATCCGAAACAAAGAGGGTCGGTGCGGTATGGTATGTAACGCAACGTAACATAACTAATAACTGACGCATCTAGTGGGTCCCACAAACTGATCTTACCAATCACTCTCTTCCCGCCGACACTATTACTAACAAGTCACCTTACATATACAATATTATTCTTTCTAATCTTATCAAATTAAATTACTAACAAATATACAATATTATTCTTCCTAATCTTATCAAATTAAATTACTAACAAGTATGTTTGTGTTTGTCAAAAAAACAAGTATGTTTGTGTGAAACTTTTTGAATGAGTCTCGCTAACTGTTAGAACATAAACTATGTTCTATTGTGCAGCAGAAGTACTTATTTCAATAAGCTGTTTTTCTGAGCAAGATGAACCTAATGAAACAAAACTATAAAACTGAAAGAGAAAAATAATAGAGAGTTTAGATGAAATTGTGAATATTATTCATATTATGAGTTTCACAATACAAAGCCTTTATATAGGCATACAAGTCACTTGCTTGTGGAACAAGCAATCTAACTAACTCCGGATTTGAAACAAACTTATCTAAAAATCAGTTACAATGCAGTTATTGATTAAAATTCTAATACTAACTAGTGCGTTCAGAGCAATGGTTAAGAAATCTCTAAATGCAAAATTTATCTTGAAAATATAAGTTTTGACTTTTGATTAAATAATAATTACTCCATCCGGTCACGTTTATAAGCAAAAAACAACTTTTTAGATACATCCAATGATTAATGTATCTAACCCATAAATGTGACCGGATATATTAATTATTCAATGTACCTAAAAAGTTATTTTTTGCTTATAAATGTGACCGGAAGGAGTACATAATTTTTTTCTAAAAATGTACTTGTTTTGATTACTTAACCAATGCCCCAAGGACATTGTTAATCATTTAATCAATATTCATTGTCATTATAAATGTGTTTTACACGTCTGCTAATATAAACATGTTATACCATGTCAATTAATCATAACTGTCAACAGGAAGGTAGGGGCGAACCTGAGATTGTCTCTTTGGTGAGGCTAAATTTTATTCAGATCAAAAACTTCAAATGATGATGTTGGACTCAATCATGAAATACATTGTAAAGTTTAGTATTTTCTTCATCAAACTTTTTACTTAACCCTTTTAAATTCAAATATAGTCGATTAAAGGAAATAAGAACGTAATTTATAGTTAACCCACTTGAGTTGGTCTTATGGTATTGACTTGGGACCTGGGAGTCTGCTCTTCGTTTAGTTCTCCCCGGTGCCAATTTGAGGGTATTAATTTAGTTTCTTACAAAAAAAATGTAATTTACAGTTAAGAAATATTTTATCAATTTCAATTTATACTCAGCTGGTCCTTGTGAGCTTAACTCAGTTGGTTGGGACAACGCATAAAATATGCAAGGTCCGGGGTTCAAACCCCGGCCACTACCAAAAAATTTATACTCAGCTGCTGGATCAGGATGTTTGCACAAAATCAACAACAACATTGGTCTTCTTTTCCTTCTTGTTTACTCTTTTGTAGAGTTACACGCTAAAAATTTGTAAATTCTAAAATATCAACTATAAGGTATAACATGAAAAAAAAAAGTATGGAGAAAAATATGGTGTGGCAATAGCCACACTGTGCCTTACACAGATCCGTCCCTGATTGTCAAGATCGACTATAGTTATACCTACAACTAAAATCACGAATTTGATTCATCTTAATTGTAAAAAAACTTAAGTGATTGAATCAACTTATTTTAATAATGAGATCATTCATATAATATTTTTAAAAATTTTCGCAACTAAGAGATCGAAATCTTAAAAATCACATATGTGAATGATTGTGGGTTACCGACAAAATAATTTTTTCAATGACAAAACTATCTATATTTACATAATAATATTATTTTTATATAAATATTTGTTGGTGATATTTTAAATAGAGAATTTTCTGTTTGGTTATTTTTGTCCTCGTGAGCTTAACTCAGTTGGTATGGACAATGCATAATATATGCAATGTCGGGGTTTGACCACCACAAAAAATTCTCCTAATGCTTTGGGAATGCAGTCATAGCTGAAATTGGGAGCATATTAAAGGGTTTATAAATTGCTATTCCTAATGATTTTTCGTAAAATATTTAGATTGAGACTGATTCTATTGGAAGCTATATTTTTATGATGGTGGGTATCTCTATTTCTAAAGTAGATATTAGAAGTCTTTATGGGAAGGTTCAATATTGGTCATATTTTTCTTTGTGTCGTCTCTTAAACTTTTCCAAGAAGAAAAATGAAATTCGATTATTACATTACATATTGGGAAAGTCAGTGGATATTAATATTATTCCCAATGATAAAGATAGGCACTATATGCCTCAATTTGATTCAATCATATAAATGGAAATGTGGGGTGGTGGAGTGATGGGTACGTGTGATAATGGATAACAATAACATTTCAGAACCCCTTCCTACTTTAGAAGGGTAAGTGATTATTGTGGTGAATGTGATTCTGCAACTAGTTCTGTACTTGAAACGAAATTTCTCACGTGAATATGACACCTTGGTCCTTGTGTTTTGTTCATCAATAAGGTTGTTCAACTTCTTTGTCTTGCCAACAATTTATTAGATTTACATGCCACGTACTCCACTTTTGGCATAGGAAATGTTGGATATAAAATTAGGGAAATGTTAGGGCACATGTTTAAAAGTTTAAACTGAAAATTTTATGTTAGAAATTGTACATCTAAGACATTGAAACAGAAAAAAAAATTAAATAAAATTTATCAATTATTTTTATTTTTAAATTCTTAACGAGTGTCATATGACACTCATTAGCATAACCGATAAAATTATTCTTCTAATTAAACATTTTAAATTTTCAAATTGTTGACATGATTTTTTGCTTAGTAAAAAACAAATGCGTTGACATAATTTTTTGTTTTCTAAAAGAAAATGGCAACATGATTGATAATATTCTAGATAACTAATTTGTAAAGTTATGATTATCCCTTGATTAAACACATTATATAAAAAATGGAAAAGTCATATCTTCACTTAAAACTTTAAGGTATTAGGTATGTGGATCACCTATAAGAAGGACAATTCGGTGCACTAAAGCTCTCACACACGCAGGGTCTAGGAAGGGGTTTCACAATTTGGTGTATTGTACGTAGTCTTACCCTGTTTTTACACAATAGACTGTTTCTAGGACTTGAGCCTATGACCTTTCAGTCACATGACAACAATTTTATCAGTTGCGCCAAGGTTACCCCTCAGGATCACCTATATGATAAATATAATTTTTGACTCTTCATAGGTGAGGCGAGACTAACCACTCACACTTGAAACAATGATCCAATATCAAGATCCACTATGCTCTCCCACCAAGTTGAATCAGAGCTTTGATATCACTTGTTGGGGAGTTCAGGGTGCGCCCAGAGCAACATATCAATGTCTAGGACCGTAAAAGTGGAAAACATCAAATCTCCATCCAAAACTTGTAGGTATTATGTATATGGATCACCTCTATGATAAATACAATATTTTGTCCATCCACAAGCGACGTGAGATTAGTCACTCACCTTTGAAACCATGATCCAATACCAAGAACCAACTCGCTTCTCCACCAAGTTGAATCATAGCTTTGATACCACTTGTTGGAGAGACCGAGGTATGATTGAGAGCAACATACCAATGCTCTAAGACCATAAGATAGGGGACATCACATATTAGATATATGAATGATCTCTCTTATATTTCTAATATTTTATCCATTTATAAGTAATGTGAGATTTAATGATTCACGATTCCCTATAACTACGTAATAAAGAACTTCTTTGTTACATGTAAGAACAAGTTGTGGAACTTAACTCTTAATTGCATAATGAGAAACATAAGCAAAATGAGTTGCATAACCACTTTAAACCAATCCTTAAAGCAATTTGTCCTCAATTTGTTTCAATTACAAGAAAATAAGGTATAGTTGATGTGTTAGTTCAATGTTAAAAGCTTAGCTTTGTAATAGTAAGATACAAAGTTAAATCACCCCGGAGACGATCGTAAAATGAACATTAATATTCCCTTCGTTTTTTTTAAGTGTCTTTTTAGAAAATTAACACCAAAATAACAAAGTGTATTTTTGCACACTTTCTTCCTATTATACCATCATTTTAATCCACTAATAAGCTCTTAGTTTTTTTGCACACACCTTATCTTTTCAATAAATTTAATATGTTATCTTTCTCTCGTAACAAACAATTGTCAGTTATTATCTTTTTCTCCAACAAAATTCCTATTTTTTTACGCACTTCTTTCATAACAAACAATTGTCAATTTTCTAAATATTATGCACATCTTTTTAATTATTTTAAGTCAATATAAAATTATATTGATGAAACTTCTTCTTCATTGTCATCTTGTTCTTATTCTTGTATCTTGTCAAATGAATCTTTAACTATTGCTCCCTCTTCACCTCTCATCAGCAATTCCAATGAGTCTTCCACTTTTTCTTCCTTTTAAACATTCATGAAGTCTTTTATTTTTCTTCTCTCAAAAATGTTCTTTTACTTTGCACTTGAAATTTTAATAATTGTTACTCATCTTATTTATAGAATTTTAAGGCTTATTGGAACCATTGTTTGTAACAAAATTTTGTTTAAATTTGAAGATAAAAAGAAACAAACTTTGTTTAAAAAAATAAATTTTAGTTTTCCAAATAGATATCATTAATTAGTTTTATTGAAAAAGACAAGAGTAATTGACAAAGGGTATAATTGACAAATCGTACTCTTAAAATACCAAAAAGACAGTTAAATAGGAACGAAAAATTCACCCTAAAAAGACACTTAAAAAGGAACGGAGGGAGTATCACTTTAATTAATAAACGAATTATACATTAATGCCACTTTAATTATAAACGAATTATAAGAAGATAAGGGACTTACAATTCACATTTGTCCTCTCCTTTTTATTCATTTCAGATGAGATTGAACATAAAAAAATATAATTTTTTTAGCAATAAGAATCATTCTCTCTTTGTTGCATCAAGAAAGAACACTGCTTAAATCTTACATAAAGTACAACAGAGTCATATGCATAACTTACATAGAATTTCTAACCAGCTAGCTTATACTCATCATTCATCAGTACAAGTTAAATAATATACAATAATAACTTGCTTATAGGCAAAAAAATCAGGAGTTACTAAGGCATAATGCTCAATCTGGGGCACAGTTCTGAACCTCTCCATTGCTTTAATTTGAAGAACATCTTTGTTCGTCTACCATATATACCACAATGGTTGCAAGCAGATAACACGCTAGTCATAGTTGTCTCATTTGGTTCAAATTCTTCATGCAACATCACCGCAAACACCTCCAACGCTTCGTTTGCACATCGATTGACCCCGTAACCATTTATCAAAGCATTCCAAGAACACGTATCTTTTACCGTCATTTCCTCAAAAACCATTTTCGCTTCCAATTAGGAACATTCTTCAACGCATCATGCATCTGTCTATTCCAACAAGACCCTCTAATCATCGCATTCCAATTGAGAACATTCTACTCCGGCATACAATCAAACAAAAACCTAGCCTAATCAACCTCACCATCCTCACAATAACCATGAACCATACTAGTCCAAGAAATAACATTCTTATCCCTCATCTTATCAAACAAATCCCTAGCCAAATCCATACATCGTACCTTAACATACCCATCAATCATCACATTAAGTCGCAACATCCATATCAACCATAACATCAAAAAGCTTCCTCGCCTCACTCCTATCACTACACCTCACAAACCCAACAATAACATCATCCACGAAATGGTCCATTTTGTTGAAGGCATTGTGATCCCATCAGTACTTATGAGTTATAACCGTCACAGTAATGGTCCGTTTCGTTGAAGGTAAGGGCAGAGATAGATAGGTACATAAAAGGGTCAAAGGTGATAGAAACCTTCATGCAAAAAGGGCAAATCAATGTCGAACGGAACTGACCCTGCACAAAGGAATGGAATAAAATTTACTTTCAAAAGTGAGAACTTTTGAACTGGAGGAAATATAGAATTGGTTTTGCTTTCTAATTACAATATTGCTTTTTTCCTTTAATAAAACACTAGAAACATTAAATAAAAAGTGACCTCAGTAACCAAGTCTACATAACAATAGCTACAAGTACTTCAATACACAACGAATCTCTTCTTTCTTTAATAGTAATCTGGCATAACAGAAAGAAGAAAAAAAAACTCTTTTCGGGATGTTTATTTGATTATTTCCATTAAAATCTTATGTGCATCACTGATACAGAAAACTTAGGGAGCATAGAACCCTAAATGATATGTTAACAAGAAAAATGTCTCATAAGCTTTATTTGGAACACATCAACTACTATTGAGTCAGTGTGAGCAAGGTGATTTCGCCAATACTCTTCTGCCACCTCTCCATCTGGACGAACATCTGCATCTTTAACTGCATCATATGGCTTGCGTTTTACACGATTAAGGTCTACATGCAGTCCATCCAACAAAAAACAAGCATTTCCTGCAAACCAAAATTTTAAAGATTTTTTAAGATTATTTCATCTCATGTCAATAACGGAAAATTTGCGTATGAAAAGAGATGGACAACGCAACACCCTATCTGAAATCATCCCATTGCTCTGACTATCCCTCATTGAATCTGAAAGTCCACGACTATCCCTCAGATCAATGCTAAATTTCTATAAGGTGACAACGACAAAATCCTTTAAATATGTTGGGTATCGGTACTCAAATGTGTCGAACCAATAAGAAATATGTCTATGTACTCAACTATTATAAAAAAAAGTGGAACAAAGGTCATGGGCTATCTGACAAATGTTTCGACACCAAAAGTATCATTGTGACTCCTATTACAAGTGATGGATACACTGGTGTTTTTTTAGAGGATCCCTACTGAAAACTTAATGGTTGAGTTGAGACACAACCTGGCTCCTATTGCAAGACTTCTTCCTAGAGCCACATCTGTAATAGATGCACATCATTCATGGACAATACCACCTGGTGCAGTTCGACCCGGCATGGTCAAGGCTAGGATAAAGCTCTTTTTTTATCGTACACGAGCAAAACGGTGTTAAATATATAACATACTAACCAAGTAGACTGCTCCTAACAAATAGGGCGTGATTTTCCATATCTCCTAAAAATGCATTTTGTTTATAAAGAACGATTGTTTCTAAATGCCCTAGAAGTGGTTTTCAAGTGCCAAAAGCAAACTCTACAAAATTATGTTTGACATTTTTTTGAGAAATCAATTCTGGGTACTAAAAGTAATTCTACTTGAAGTTACTATTTATAGCTTTTGATTCTATAATTAATTATATAATGCACAAATTTACAGTTCAACTCATGTTTACATAAATGTGTCCATACATAAATCACTTTATCTGCAACTCACTTTTAGTCGGAATTAGTTTTACATAATCATCTGTTCACTCAAAATAAATTCTTTCAAAATCAGAACTAAACATACCCCAAGACTCAAACTCACTGACGCTCACCGTTTTAGAGAACGCAACCAAAGTTCTTCAGGAATCAAAGCATATCGATGACTGGGAAACCGTTCCAAATTCTTAATCTTCTCACGATCATCTTCCTTCTTCAGTCGAATCAAAATTTCAGACTCATAATCAAAATTTGAACACACTGTATACAAAACACCTTCCACACGATCCTCTTCACCTTCCGCATCAATCCACCACCTTCCAAAGACAACAACAAAGAAGAAAATTACTTCTCCATTTTCATTTCCTGCTGAACTTAGAATGTACCACAGATTGTCTGAGCCGTCTTAATCTGAAGAGCAATGCTAGCAACACACCTTCTAACACACATTTTTCAACACACTCTTTTTGATTGGTTAATATTCATGAGACCCACCAAATTTATATGGGACCCATATGATTTGGTGGAACCCATATGAATTTTAACCAATCAAAGAGAGTGTGTTGAAAAGTGTGTGTTAGAAGGTGTGTTGCTAGCATTCCTCTAATCTAAATTGATATACGACTTGTCAGCTGTAACGCCCTATTTTCTTATTTAATTATTTTTGGTTGAGTTTAGAGTCTTTTATATGACTTATATGATTTATGTTGATTTATGACGTGTTGTGGTGTTTTAATATTTTATTAAGTGGCTTTATA
>Ga0315914_1002337_pt1 | contig 29091 bp, 19 predicted proteins | sample MpolenodulesMG_FD_203920 | JGI IMG/M metagenome (GOLD analysis project Ga0315914, IMG submission 203920) | Medicago polymorpha root nodule microbial communities from Los Angeles, California, United States - elongated nodules | ecosystem: Host-associated > Plants > Roots > Nodule | place: USA...
GTGGATGAGTGAATGTTAACTTCATATCAGTATCTACTGTTACAGTGTTACTATTCTCCATAAGACCAAAATCACTTACAGTGTTGATTTAGTGTCCTCAAAACTGTTTTATAGATACAATTGGTGATCACTGTGAAGTTGTGCATAATGTATAGCTGCCCATTAAACAAGACAAAACATCCACTTGAATTATTTTATGTTCTATCTTTAAATCACATCTTAATGTTTGAATTAGTGTTTTAAAAAAACAAAACTGAACTGGACCGTTCGATCAACCAGTTGAACCTTGAACCGATATTTACTACGTTTTGATTATTTTGACAGTTTGATCGCTGTTTAGTCTCGATTCAAGAAATTTAAGACGGTTGAATGAAGATTTAAAGATCTCACCAGTTTGATGTCGAATTTGATTTTTTTAAATATTGATCATAATACCCTCGGTACTCAATTTATTTTGCCAGTCGATATAGTGTTAAATGACAAGTTTACCACCAGGATCTAACGCAAATGGTTGGTAAAAGGGTCCGTAAGTGTTGTAAATTTCGAGATACTTGGTTCAATTCTTAATCATAAAAGAAAAATTACACACATATAGTATTGGCTAACATTAGTAATTTATATCAATTATTAATGATATTATATTTACACAAGCATCCTTGTGTTGTGTCCAATTATATAAAATTGGTAGAGAAACAGCAAGAAGTGCACGTGAACCTTTGTATACAAACTTTGAGGGCCTCAGTGTCATTGCAAACCACCCATTGTTTCACTGTCAGTAGCTGAGGCCAAAATCTTTCATTTAAAACAGAGGTAACAACAAAGAGAGGGGAAGAAAAGAATCAAATAATGGGTTTGACAACTAGAAGAGAGTAGAGGAATCAGAGAGAGAAAAAGAGTTTAAATCAAAAAACAACAACCTTTGCAACAAATGAAGATGCAGGGCTGTGAGGTTGAAGCCATTGGCATAGACTACAAAATCCACACAAACAAAACAGAACACCCTTTAAAAATCTTCAGCAAATCTCCACAACTAGTAAATACTAATGGTCAAGAAACAGAAGAAGTTGAAAAAGGTTGCAGTGGAGTTAGGCATGTACTCAAGAATGTGAGTTTCCAAGCCAAACCATGGGAAATTCTAGCAATTGTTGGACCAAGTGGAGCTGGAAAATCATCACTTCTTGAGATCCTAGCAGGTAAACACAGACCACAAAAAGGGTCTGTGTTGTTGAACCAAAAGCCAGTAGACAAATCTCAGTTCAGAAAGCTATCAGGATATGTTACTCAAAAGGACTCTTTGTTTCCCTTACTTACAGTTGAAGAAACCATGATGTTCAGTGCAAAACTAAGGCTAAAGCTTCCTCAACAACAACAATGTTCAAGGGTCAAGTCACTGATTAAAGAGTTGGGACTTGATCATGTTGCTGGTACTAGAATTGGTGATGATCGAGTCCGAGGTATATCAGGCGGTGAAAGGCGAAGAGTTTCTATTGGTGTTGAAGTCATACATGATCCAAAAGTTTTGATTCTTGATGAACCAACTTCAGGGCTTGATAGTACTTCAGCTTTGCAAATTATTGACATGCTTAAGGTTATGGCTGAAACTAGAGGAAGAACTATAATACTAAGTATTCACCAACCAGGTTTCAGAATAGTGAAACTGTTCAATTCGTTGTTGTTGTTAGCTAATGGTTCTGTGTTACATCATGGAACTGCTGATTTACTGAGTGTGAATTTGAGATTAATGGGTCTAGAGCTTCCTCTTCATGTTAATGTAGTTGAATTTGCTATTGATTCCATTGATATCATTCAACAACAACAACAATGGCAGGTGGAAACCGAAACACCAAGGCGATTGCAAGGGACAATGCACCAGAAGAAAGGCGGCGATGATGAACAACAAGGTGACGATAAAAGTGGTAAGTTCACTTTGCAACAGCTCTTTCAACAATCTAAAGTAATTGATGAAGATATCATCAATAAGACTGGAACTGGAATGGATTTCTCATATGATTTTGCTAATTCTAGATTGCGAGAAACTATGATTCTAACTCATAGATTCTCCAAAAACATATTCCGCACAAAAGAGCTATTTGCATGTAGGACAATTCAGATGCTGATTTCAGGACTAGTTTTAGGGTCAATCTTTTGTAACCTCAAAGATGATCTAAGAGGAACACAAGAAAGGGTTGGTCTATTTGCTTTCATATTAACTTTTCTGCTATCAAGCAGCATAGAAGCTCTACCGATTTTCCTACAGGAAAGGGAGATTCTCATGAAGGAAACATCTTGTGGAAGCTACCGTGTGTCGTCTTATGCTATTGCAAATGGCTTAGTTTACTTGCCATTTCTTCTAATCCTAGCCATTTTGTTCACGGTTCCTTTATACTGGCTTGTTGGTCTCAACACAAATTTCACTGCTTTTTTGCACTTTCTGTTACTGATATGGCTTGTTCTTTATACAGCCAATTCAGTTGTGGTTTGTTTCAGTGCTCTTGTGCCTAATTTCATTGTTGGGAATTCAGTGATTAATGGTGTTATAGGTTCTTTCTTCTTGTTCTCTGGTTACTTCATATCAAACCATGAGATTCCTAGTTACTGGATTTTCATGCATTATATATCACTTTTTAAGTATCCCTTTGAAGGGTTTCTAATCAATGAGTTCTCCAACTCAAAGAAGTGCTTGGAGTATATGTTTGGTGCATGTGTGATGAAGGGAGAGGATGTGCTTAAAGAAGAAGGGTATGGAGGAGAAGGTAGTAGATGGAAAAATGTTGGTGTCACTGTTTGCTTTATCATGGTTTACAGATTCATTTCTTATGTTATTCTTAGATACAAATGTTCAGAGAGGGGTTAACAGTGGTAAGTCTGTCATTGGATAAAGCCTATGGTGAGTTTGTGAAATGTTGTTCTCTTTTTCTCTCTCTTTCTTTGAGGTTCACATGTCTTGGATTTTACTTGTGATAGCAACCAAAGAAAATAATATCCACCAAAAAAAATGTAAAGAAATACAGATTCAGGCAGTGTCAACAAATTGTACTAACCTGATATTATTATGTTGGAATTTTTGTTTTTATATGATTACTTTAATTCACAGCATTTGTATTTCTCTTCACAATCGAGATTCCTTCATTTCATCCCTCTATTTTCTTTTTCATTTCAAGCTTGTTGACAACTCACCAGCTTTTTTCTAAAAACAGAACAATGAAAATGGGATTTATCATTATACAGTAATACTAGTAACTAAAGAACTCTCAGCCAGGTCTGCTCTCAGTAGGCCTAATTATAAATTTTGTTCAACTACATTATTACAGTATTGAGGCCGTTTGACTATGTTTAACATGGTATAGAAATGTAAATAATTATTTGAGAGATTTTACATAAAATAGGAATTCTTTTAGTTATGTTGTAATTATCAGAAGTATTTTATTTTGAAAGATAATATTACTACTTTTTTAGAAGCTCAAGCTACTTCGATAACTTCTCAAAATAATCAGATTTCTTTAATTCTTAAAAGTTTAGGTGGACTACTTATAAGTTATAACAGATTTTTGCCTTCTCCCATATATTTTAAGAAACAAGATTTATCATATTCTGATAAATGAAGAAAACGTTAATGTCTAAATAAAAATGTTATGTATAAACAACTTCAGCATAAACAAATTGCATCATTTAGCATAATGCAAGATTGGTTTAAATTCACTTTCATCGTCAACAACTTCTGGCACACATTCAGTTGGCTTAGCCTATGGGCGTGAAGCTGCTAATTCAGCAGAAATAACTGAAATTCAATGAAATGCCAATTTCCTCGTTAATTGTGTTGCATTCTCATCAGTCATCACAAAGAACAAATAAAAAGTCCTTATTTGATGTTTGGAACTCTGCTTTAATCCTAATATAATAGATATGTTCCAAATGTTGCCTGACATTATGATAAACATGATAAATCACAAAGAACACTAAATGAAAGTTAAGAAATGTGAGATTTACCAACATGAAATTGGTCTAGCTGAAGAAACTAGTCCTCCAAAACATGGCGAACTATGATTCGAATCTTCACCAAAGCGGGATCTACATTTAGTGTCCCACGACTTCACAAACGAAATTGTCTCTGGTAGTAGGAGACACGTGGGATTACCCAAAAAAGAAACAGGTATGGAGAGGAACATGCATCAAATAAGAAATTTTCATTTGCACAGTTAACAAGTGAATGAAGAACTGAAATTTTATGTGACTGGACTAACTAGTAATATATGAGTTCCATGTTATACAATGTATAGTACAAGGTAATAGTGTTAAAAGGAAATAAGCATAGAGTCAGGACAATTTTAACTTCCTATAGAGCAACTGGTTTGAATTAAGGCTAAGACTCGGGGTCACTATCACGCAAGAGGGCCCCTCTTACTTTGGTCCTGCCAAGAAAAAAAGTGAACAAGTATGCTATTAGAATAGCCACAAGAACACTTGCCTACAGGAATCTGGATCTGTATTACAAGAGTTAAGGTTTGTAATATAGTAAGAACACTTGCCTGCGATATGCTGGCATCACACGATTCTTAACTTTTGTGGTGCCTGTATCCCGAGCTTTTTGCTTATCTGCAATTCAAGGGTAACATGAAAATGGAAAATGTTTAACATATACAAGTGCATCCTGTACAACAAACAACACTAAAATAGCAGAAGCTCCAATGTTATTCTTCATATTCCAGTATATTCAAAATGGTGCCAGAAGTGGCAATTTTTCACTTTCCTTTTCAGGTTATTGTTTTCTTCACAGATGAAAAATAGACCAAATGCAGTCACCATTTTGCTAAATGGAGAAATAGTTGCAGATAAAGAAAATGGTGCACAAGTTTGATAATTTAAATATTTTATTTAAACCCTGCTAACAACTTTTGAAAGACCAAATATTAGAACACATAACACACCTGGAGAGTTTTGTGCTCCATTATTAGAAACACCTGCTTTCTCTGAGTCACTAATTTTTTGAAACTTTTGCCGTCGATCCAGTGGTATGGTTTCATTTCTTTCCTGATAGGTAGAAAAAGAGTGTTCATAATCAAATTTTGAGAGTCACTTAAAGAGGCAATATAGACTAAGTTTTCCACAGACTTGGAAATTATTCAGTCACAATTGCATTTTGCGCAAATAAAAACCCATGATTAGCCTATGAAAAGAATAAGGAATAATTGCAAACTGCATAATTTGTAAGGCTTTAAAAATAGGTCAACAAATCCCATACTAACAATGATAACCCTATAATTTTCTGCCATTCTTAATTTTCTTACTGCTGTAAAGTAGGAATGCCAAATCACTTCCAAGGAATCCCTACCAAAAAATTATGATCTGAGAAATCAACCAAAAAAATTATAAATAAAATACCCCAAGCATAATAGTTCAACTCGGTTTGGATAATGTACCTTCTCCGATGCCATCGTGTTTGTCAATTGGACAGAGCGTTCTTCCACTGGTGGCACAATAAAAGATGTCACAGTTAATTCCGGCATAGACCATACAAATCCAATTGAAGTTATATATTAGTTGCACACATCTTTGGAAGACACATCTAAAGATAATTATGATTGATGCACATAAATAGAAAGAACCAAACAGAAATCAAGACGTTACGAAATATTCAAAAGATTGATACAATATAAGAAGGACGAACTAACCATCTACAAGAGAACATTTGATACTTTTGAATGCCTTAAAGAGACTCAAGGATAAATTTGACACAGCTTCGCTAGCACTGGAGTCCACAAGTTTAGTAAGAGGAATGGTAATTAGAGGCATTCCTTTTGATTTTTGAGCAATTAATTTAGCAGAACTAACACCTGAAATAAGTAACAAAACAAATGTGAGCGAACAATGAGTATGTTATTCCTCAAGACAAACAGTATGCCATTATTTATCGCATGCATCAAAGAGGTCCACATAAGATGTTTATATGAAGATTATAGAAAGAGGGGCAAACACTATAAACTCAGTAAGCAACTAGCGATGACCTGTTTGTATTGACTTATTTGAGCTTATCTACTAACATAACATACATACTTGTGAGAGCTCATAGAAACGAATTACTGCATACCGATAAGCTGTTTTCAGTTTATTTCCATAAGCTCTCTAGAAAAGCTTATGAAAACAACTTTTAACTTATATGAAAACAGTTTAACTTTTATTTTATCTTTTGTTATAGAAATAGTTTATATATAAATATCTATATGATAAGCACTTAATTAAGGTGTTTATTCAAACATCTTCCTAATTAATCTCATGGAAACCGTCTCCATAAGAGTCACCAAGAATAGATGCAACTGTCAACAGCATTCCACAAGAGGATATACACCAAATTTCAACTTATTCAATTGAAGATTCCTATTTAAACTCGACAGAAGAAAGTTAATTGATTCACACGTACCATCAGAGTTAGAATTTGGCTCTAGAACGAGCTTCAGATCTTGTGACTTGAGGGAATTCACAAAATAATCAGCAAACTCAGACCAAGAGCCCCCTATTCCAATAATATCCATCTGCAGAGAAGGTAAATAAAAATGATGATCTTTCAGAAATTTACATAATAGTGCAAGTTTACAAGGATAAAACAGAAGAACACAAAATGAAGAGAAGGGGGTGATTGAGGATACTCACGATGTCCTCGAGCGAGGAAACTGAAAGATGAGCTTCCCAAGTATCAGAGTGGAAATCAGTGACATGAATTACAAGGTGAGAAGAATCAGGAGCATGAACATGGAACAAAAAAGGACGCAAAGGATGAGATTGAGAAGTATGAGGAGGTTTCCACTCCAGTTTGGGTTCAGCAAAGATTGGTTCAAAATCTTGAAACGCCATTGCTAGTTAAATCGATGGAGGGAAGCTTCATTAGCTACTAAATAGCTTCTGCAACTGTAATAAAACAAGGAGGGAAGAACACGGAAGGAAGACGAGTACCAAAGTTATTTGAAAGTCGGAGGAGGTTATTATTATGTTAAAATTACACAAACACAATTTATAGTTAGTTTTCTCCGCAAAAGGTAAATACATGACAAATTTAAGTTACTTGACGATTTACTTTTTGTACAATGTATGGTGGAAAATAGACAATACAAAATAAAATGAAGTTTTTTTTTTTGAGCAAAAAATAAAATAAATTTTAGTACAATACTCTTTACTAATGTAAATATTATGAGGAGAGAAAAAGAGTAAGAGAGGATTTAAGAGAGAGGGATTAGGAGAGATGAGAGAAAGAGATGAGAGACCAGGGAAAGAGAGTATTTCTTGAGTAGAAAATAAAAGGGTATTTTTACATTTTAAACAATTTGTATACAGAGTAAAATCTTATTTTATAATATAGTGAGAGATAAAAATTTCAGTTTTTCTTTAAAAAATCAGTTTTTTTAGTAGTCTCTTACCCTTTATTTTGTCCAATTCCAAGAAAAGATGGTGACCTAGGACCATACGATTACAGGGGTGGCCCTGAGCACGGACCGAGGGGGCAGCAACTCAAGGCACCAAAATTTTATTTTTTACCTATATATATATATATTAAAAGTTACAGGAGCATTACAAAGTCAAAATTAATAAATGCATGTGATTAAAAAAATTAATTAATTATATCCACAATTAGGGCACTAAAATTAGAATAATAATATGGAGTATGACTAATTTAAGAGTAGGTTCCAAACAATTTGTTTATTTATTAAATAGTCATTTAATTTTTTATTTTTTTTACATATATAATAGTAAAAAATTGAACAATTTCTTGGAGGAGGAGGAGGAAGTCGTCTTTTTATAGTGGTTTATGAATAGAAACATTGAATTATGATCCATGTGTGCTATTGTGTAAAACATGATCTCTTTAGTTACTAAATTCTCAAGTGTTGAGTGTAGATTTTGGAGCATAGATCCTAGTTTTGAGCCACTTGGTTCACATTTCAAAAATTCATACTCGTGTTCTTTTTGCACAATGTCAACTGAAAATGTGCCATAATCTTCAAGTTCATTTCTTTTATTCTTGTGTGTTTTTTTTTTTTTTTTTTTTTACAAGTACCATCTCATGATTCGCCCAAGACATCCAAATTCAAATGACCGACCCTGTATATGAACAAATATATCAAATTCTTAAATATATGAACAATTATTTTTTCATATACATCGGTCATGGATGAAACTTTGGACCAAATGATTGAGAGGTTCAAGTATACAATATTATGTTGGTTGCAATTTTTATTTTAGTGTATTTTTTTTAAAAAAAAAAAAAAACTCGGTATCCGATCCAAGAATCGACTAATTTGAGGGGACCAATCTCACCGCCCACTTGCAGAGACCCCATTTAAAGCCAAAGCAAGCTCTGTATGGACTTATCCCACCGAAATTGGCACCAAGGGAATCGAACCGGAGACCTCTAGAGGAGCAAACTCCAAAGATCCCAAACCAATCTCACCGCCCGCTTGCAGGGGCCTGTTTAAAGCCAAAACAAGCTCTGTATGGACTTAGCCCACCGAAATTGGCACTAGAAGGAATCGAACCGGAGACCTCTAGAGGAGCAAACTCCAAATATCCCAAGCCAACCACTAGACCAACTCCAAATGGGTTTTTTTATTTTAGTGTATGCTAATAAGTATGTCTAAGACTCTCAAAAAAAAAGTATGTCTAAGATACTTGTTGAAAAAATAGAACAGATAATAAATGATAGATTTTATGCGGTAAAAGCCAATTTTCACCAAAGATTTTATGCTAATATAAGCATCACTGTTTTTTTATTCGAAGTTTTTCTCAATATCATAAAAGCCAATTTATAAAAATATAGTTCCGTTCGTTCTATTTCACCGTCGATAGTTAGTGCACTTTCATTCACCAACAAAACAAAATCAATAGTTAGTGCACAATGTGAGTGTTGACTGTGTTGTAAACTCCAATCGTGTGAGTGTTGTAAACTTTCGTAAATCGAGTTCAATTCCTGCTCATAAACAAATTCTTTCAAACTTGTTCTTATCTCAAATTTTACGTATATAAATTGAGCCAACATAAGACTTGTCAATTAATTCTATGTGCCAAACGTATAGACAAAAGCTTACATGCTTGCTTATTCTTCTTCGAAAATATGGAATTTCCTACAATTATCTGTGAAGTAGCAGCCTTCCAAATTTATATGCTTCGGATATTTTAATCTGACGTTAGTAAGCTTAAAAAATGGCACGTCAATGTAGGAGATACCATTTTTATAACTGGCAATTGAGTAGGAAATATATACACCACTACAAAATGTGAGATTATCATAGTTCTCATCATTTTTAATAAAAGAAAAAAAAAAGAGTTCAGAACGAACAGCACAGTTAGCTAAAAAGGAACCAAGAAAATTACAAATTCTTAAAAACAGAACAGTGCGAAAACATTATATAAGGTTTTTTAATTATTAATAACAATGTGTTAACTGAAAATGATAAGAAAAGGAAAAAAAAACTCAAGAATTTTCAATAATAACTCAACTGTCATCGAATCCACAAAATTGTTGCTGGTTTCATAACATTTATGTACGGAAAATTGTTGAGACCCAGATAAACCAACATTAACTGGAAATCTTCCATCTCAACTTGAAATTTTTCGTGAAAGTATTAAAAGTACAACATGGTTATTAAACTAAAACTAAATTTAACAGTAAGTCACACCGTTTCCGCTAATAACTTCGCCTATGCGGTAGGCTTTCTCTGTATCACTTCTGTTTTCAAGTATTCTATTAGCTGCCTCTGGAGTGACCACAAGGACCATCCCAATGCCCATATTAAAAGTACGCATCATCTCAGAATCTTCAATTTTTCCAGCCTAATGGGAGAGATTATTAGTATGGTGCATTTTTGTCCCCAAAATATTTGAAGATCAGACAAAAATATATTAGGAAATACCTCTTGAAGCCATTTGAAAACTGCAGGCATCTCCCATGAGTTTTTGTATATAGAAGCACCAAAGCCTTTTGGAAAAACTCGAGGAATATTATCTGTGAAACCGCCACCAGTGATGTGAGCAATTCCCTTTACCCCTCCTTTGCTGACTATGTCGAGCACCTATTTCAAAAAGACAAGAGACGACTTCAAGATTTAAAGGGGAGTGAGTTTAAAAAAAATGTAGAATGTCACAGAGAATCATAAATATTAAATAACCTGTTTAACATAGATCTTAGTTGGAGCCATTAAAGCTTCTGCAACTGTAGTGCTAGCGCCAGGGAGTTTATCTTTCAATGAAAGACCACTTTTCTCAAGTACTCTACAAAATATATTGATAAATTTCAGTAAGCCAATAATTTTATATAATATAATAGATTTCATACTCAAAACCAACCTTCTAACAAGTGAAAAACCATTAGAGTGAACTCCCGTTGATGGTAAACCGATAAGAATGTCGCCCACGGTAATGTCTTTTCCATTGATAACGGAATCTTTCTTTACAATCCCAACTGCACAGCCACTAAGATCATATTCACCTTCTTTGTATAGACCAGGCATCTCTGCAGTCTGAAAAGTGTATAAAACTAATCAGAGGAGAAATATAAATAATCCTGATCTTCGTCGACATTTATAATAGCATGCAGTTGCGTGTGTGTGAAAAGGAAGTTATGTATTTAAAATTTAAATTGTGAAAAGGAAGTTATGTATTTAAAATTTAAATAGAGAGATTGGTTGTAATATATACATGTGTTTAATTTATTTGACAACAATATAAGATTGTAATAACCAGATGGGGTTTGAATAAAATGTCAATCGAACACGTATAATAAAACAAGAAAATTTCAATTTAACAAGTCTTATTGTAAGAAGCAACGGAACATATGTCTTATCCAAATAAGCAATTGAACATGCCTTATCCTAATAAGTAGGATTTACCACTTGAATGGATCATTGCATTAGATAAACCAAATTTCAATAAAACAATTTAGAATGAGGTCTTTTATAATAGTTAAGGTCTTCTATAATAGTTAATCTTTTTTCCCTAAAAAAATTCTTAAGTCTTCCTCTACCCGACTCAAGCTTATATAAATGCAGCCTTTGTTCTACTGTGGTTTTCTCAAATGGCTAAATCACGCCTCAATAAGTATTCCTCCAACTTTTCCCGCATACATTTCATGTTGAGCCCCCTCAATATTTATATCAGATACTAACAATAAGATATTTCAAAAACAAAAATATTTTCAGAATAAATGCTCCAGTTACTTCATTTTGCCTACCCTAAATTGATCATATATTATGAATTGGCAAGAATACACGACAACAAATCCAATTAGATACTGACATTAGATAAACCATAAAATATTTCAATACCTCTCCTCCGAGAAGAGCGCAGTCAGATTGCTTACAACCATCAACAATTCCTTTTATAACCTAAAGAAGAGAAAATCAAATGAGGAATAAGCATTTTTACGACACTCACAAAGTTTAAACCAAACCAGCTAGAAGCACATCCATTACCTGTTCAGCAACATCCACATCAAGGTGGCCAGTAGCAAAGTAATCTAGGAAAAACAAAGGCTTTGCCCCTGAAGTAACGATGTCATTAACGCTCATCGCAACCTAGAGAGAAAAACAGTCAAAACTCAAACCCTAAGTAACAGAAACACTTCAAAAATAAAAAATCAGAATTCCAAAATGTTTACCAGATCAATCCCAATAGTGTCATGAATGCCAGTTTCAAAGGCAAGCATCACCTTTGTCCCAACACCATCAGTACCAGCAACGAGATATGAATCACCTGCGCAAAACAAACCAAATCTACATTCAATAAAAAGGAACTAAACAAACAAGGGTTAAATACATTTTTGCCCCCTGACATTTGATCGAATTCAAGTTTACCCCCCTGTAATTTTCTTTTTTGAGATTCCAACCTTGTAATTTAAAGATTCTTTGCTTTTAGACATTCGTGTTATTTGACTGTACAAAACAAATGATGTGGCAAGAAGTAAATTCGCCCAAATGACAAGGGGAAAAAGTACCTTTAAACCCAAAATTTGATGTCATGAAGGTCTAAAAGAAAAGAATCTTTACAAGGTTGGAATTGCAAAAAAAAAATATATATATATATTTACAGAGGGGTATGTTGGAATTCACTGAAACAGCGAGGAAAAGTGCATTTAACCCAACAACAAAAGTGATTGAGAGTGTTGTTGCTTTGGCGTTGGCAAATGGTCAGAAAAATTCTCAAAAAAATGACTTCAACAATTTACTAAAATTCAATTTAGAGTCAAAAGCTCTGAATCTCAGCTTGAGGTCTTGATTGGATAAATAGCTTAATTAAGCGTTTCTAGCATAAACGCTTATCATATGTATAATTATATCTATAAGCTATTTCTATAATAAAGATATAACAGAGTCAACTTTCTCTCATACAACCTATAAGTTGTTTTCATAAGCTACCCTAGTGAACTCGTGAAAATGAGCTGACAAAATCATAAGCTGAAAAAGAACACTCTTTGAAGTGTTTATGCCAATAGATAAACTCAAATAAGCCAATTTAATCATAAGAATCAATTCTACATGCAAAATCAATTCTTACTCGGTACACTAAAAAAAAATACCAAATCATTTTTAAACTTCTATAATCACTTTTTTCAATCCAAAAATCAAATCCAAACAAGTGAAAATAAAGAACCACTTACCAAGGGGGAATAAACCACCGAAGCCACCAATTCCGGGAGCCATCTTAGCAATTCTTCGAACAAGCTCAGAACCAGCATCAATGTCAACACCGGAGTCCTTATACGTCAGACCTTGACCTTCAGCTCTAACAGCAACAACCCTGCTGTTGTTCTTCTTCAAGTTGGACATTGATAGTGCTCTGTTGTTAACGCAGATTGCATTGAGCAAACTGTGGTTGATTGTGGCGGTGCATTTACAGCTGTGAGAATTAGGTTTCAACGATGCTACAGCGAGAAAATGTGATAGTTCTGTGCAAGCTCCGAAACTCATTGCTAAGAGTGGTAGAATAAGTATATGAAGAGAGAAACTTAGGTTAGTTAGGAAAGATGGAGGCGGAGGTGGTTGGAAAGATGGATGGTGCTGTGATGGAAACGCGGCGAGTTGTGACGGAAGAAGGAGTTTGCGATTTGCGTGAAGAAGCAAGAAGGAGAAGTGAGTTGCGGATGAGAGAGAGTGTTGCAACGTGAAAGAATAAGAATGAGTTTGCTTCTAAACCAATTTATGGTAAACCGGTTTACTGTTTTTTATGTTATATGGTCTGGTTTGATTTGGTTTTTTTATAAACTGGGCTGGACTTTAAAAAAATGGAAATGGAATGGTTATTTGCACACCCTACGTATAGTAGCGTTTATCAAACAGAGAGAGAGAGAGAAATGAGTGCGAGTATGAATAACAATTTCTAAACCCCTAAAAATAAAGCAATGATTGTGGATCGGATGATTATGTGACATTTGAAGTGTGTGATCTTTATTCAAAACCTTCCACCTGCAAATAATCAGCGTCAATTTTTTGAGTGGGAATTTTGTTCAGGATTCCCAAGTTTTCCTCTTTATCATTTTAAAGCTTCTTTATTGAATGTGTGAACTAGACGCGAGGGGTGCATAGTGTATATTCTCATACCATGTCCAAAAACTCTTGTCACTCCAATGATTTACGAACTTTTTAACAAGCGCATGGCACAATAGTTGACGATGAAGGCTTGTGTGGTCAATTTAGACAACATTTAAGCATACACTCAAAAAAGTAAAAAGACGAGAGAATTAAATGATGCATTTTATTTTATTTGGTACAAAAATGATGTATTTTATTACAAAAATTAAATGATGTGCAACTTTATATGTATGCGCCCAAATACTTTTAATTTGGAGTTGTGACCAACCAAATATATCACATAGTTGAAGATGGTTTTCAACTATTTTGAATTTCGACCTGTTAGGTAGGCATCATTGGCCTGGCTCAATGTGTGAAAATGTTCAGAGAAATTCAGATTAAAATAAATAAGTAATAAGCCAAAGAGGTTTTGAAGTAAATTTGATGCTGAATTTGGATAATTCTAACCAAACCATATTATGAACGCTTGCAATGTGTCCGCTGGAGAGACGATTCTTATACTCAAATCACACAGAATTTTTCCGGACCATTTCTTTACTTATTCAAGCCAACTATCATACATATACATTGATACAAACTATTACAAAATTATTTCAAATTGATCGATAAAGGCCATGTCATCTTTCGGGCACCGCCGCAGATGGTATTTAGCTCATGCTTCACCAAATAATGTCCTTTGACTCCTGACTAGTCTCTTGGTTCAAAACATCAGAATCCTATTCACTATTTAGTGGGAGAGTAAATTGTGAAATACATTTGACACAAGAATGCTTGGTCAGGACTTCCTAGACCACAAAGAATAGACAGATCTGATCCCCCCCAAAACACTAACAGAAAGAGGGAAGGGTTGACTATACTGTGACAATCACTATATTTGAGCAACTAGGAGTTCATTCCATGTATCTGGAATTCCAGGTAGGCACCAATGCAAACAGTCACTAGAGTTGAGAGTTCCTCTAATAGTGTAGCGGGACATGTGAGCCTCATCCCTCAATTGTGAAAGAGGGGTTATATCCAGTATCTTAATTTTTGTACCATTTAGTGCACCTGCAATAACTGGATCACTAGATCCTTCCAAGGAGACTTCACTACCATTTGATAGTGGGATAGTGTTATCACAGCTCCCACCAGTATTCCAATCCCCATTGAAGAAATGCCTAGGCGATAAAGTCCTGAAGAAAGCTTTGAGCCGGGGATGCGAAACAAGTTGCAAATCAAGCCACTTGACTACACTGTAGATTGCTAAGTTTTTGGCGTTTAAAATTTCTGCAATCTTTTTGTCTTCATTTGGCTTTCCATTAACATGCATTATCCACTTGTTTGCATTGAGCTTCCCACGGTTCCAGTGGTGTCCTGTATTGAGAACCAAAACATCAAAGCGATGGAGAAACTGTCTCATGAAAGCGGGTGGACGGTCTAAATGCATGGCAATGTCGCTATGTTTGTCTGTGATGTTTAGGGGCACAAGATCACATAAACTGGCTGACCAATAATATAAGATGGTGGTATTAGTCTTGGTAAACCTGTAAGCCCAGCCATCAGGACGTATAGCTCCGCGGTGTTTTACAAGATCATACTCCCATCCCACATTTTGAACTTCTGGACTCTCTTCTCCACCAGTGGCCATACACATCAGAGATTGAAATTGTTGACGACCCAATGAATCGCCAATGAATGCAATTGTTTTGTCCTTCATCCTACATACCATGTTAGCATTAAACACTGCTCACAAACCAACATTTAAACCAATACTCACGTAGATTATATACACTTTGAGAAATAAATAAGTTCTCCACATTTACAAGAAATAAAGGTTCCACAGCAAGTTGGAACCATGTTACTTCCAATAATCAACAACATCAAACCAAAAAACTTCATAGCACGGTACCAGACAAAATTCGAAGAAATATTGCAGCCAGAAAATAATCCTGTTGAGAGTTATTAACAACTAGATCAAAGAAAAAGAAAGAATTATACCTACTTTCTCAAAAACTTAGATCGGTCAAACTCTTGCATATCACAATTATTTGGCTGCCAGCGGTATCCCTCAAATGAAAAATCTGGTCGTTGTGTCATTCTACATGACCACATTGATGATAACCACTGCTTACAGCCGAAACCAGAATAGAGCGGCCTCCTGCTATCTGCAACCCACTTGCCTTTGGCGTAATCACAAGCTGCAAAGCATAAATCCAATCAAAATTAAACGTGTCCTTCAAACTTCATTGAAGAATGAAAAAACAAGGCTAAAGCAAATTCAAACAGGGAAAAAACATATAACATGCAGAGTATTTGCTAATTTTCTAGTTCAGTAGCAGTTGGAGCACTGTGGCCATTTTCCACGCACAGGGTCACTTGTTAGAACCTTAACTCTAGATTGCACTGATTGACATGATGCTACTAAGTGGAGACTCTCAACAGAAGTTCCTAATTTTTCATAATAACACCTCTAATTATGTAAGTTGTATAATTTTCTATCACGAAGATTAATATTTGAAAGCAAACTTCTACTTTTAGGCTTAGGTTGCATGAATTCATGGAGCTCAACTTTGTAGTTTTAAAGACATGCACATGATACTTGAAATAGTACCTCTTAGGTCTTATATAGTTGTGGCAATGGAGAGAAGAGAAACAAGTTGATCCCCGTAAGACAATTTGTGATTCATGAGGAAACAACTAATTCAAAACGGCCAGCTCAAAGAGAAATCATAGTCAAGACATCAGAACGATTGAAGAGAAACTATCTTCTGTTTTCAATTATTAGGCACGGTTAGAATATTAGAATATCTTTCTAATAATATATACATTAATACAGAAAGATATTCTAATATTCTAATAGGCACAAGCCACGGCCAGTGAACCCGGTTTGGAGGGTTAAACCAGGAGAAACAGGTAGCAGAGAGCTAGAGGTTGGTTATCAATTTCTTAAAGGGCTGTTGGGAGGTTAGGGAGTGAAGGGTCCATTTAAGGGCATGTATGGTTATTGTGTGAGCATGACTGAATAAAACCAGTTGTACAGCCCTTGCAAGATGTTTTACCACCTTTTGTTCCATTCAATCATATAATGATAAAGCCTCTTCTTTTTTTTGTCCTTCTTCTTTGGTTCCCAACATTAATATCTGCAACTTGAATGATATGTATGCAAGTAATAAAATTGAAATGACTAAAGAAAAATATATCCTGCCAGAAATAGTTTGACAAAATGTGAACTGGAATCAATCAGCATGCTTATTAGCTCTAAGATGGATGAGTATACCAAAAAACTAGTTGCAGAAAACTTTAGTTAATAGAGATGCATTTATGGAATAGCAAAAAATGTTGGCCGTGGAGAAATAAAGAATGAAAAGAAAAAAAATTCTACCTTCATTTCTGGGAGAAGACTCCGAAGGTTCTTTTTTTTGAAAAGGAGACTCTCGAGATTCTTTTTTTTTAAAAGGAGACTCCGGAGATTTTGGATGAGAAGCTACAGCTGCTGCACCCTCGGCACCAACTTGCAATTTTGTTTCATTTTGTGCCAGTGGGGTTAAGGATTTTTCCACGCCTTTTTTCGGCTTTGTAGTTCCCGCTGAATCTATTGGGACCTCCACAGGAAATTCTAAGCAGATGCGTTGACAGAAAAAATAAAAAAAACTCCTCAGCATAGTTAGTTAATGATGAAAAAATATCAGGTTAATGAAAACGTAATAAGAAAACACAAACATGAAATGGTTTCAAAATCAACAAGTAACAATCAATCAACTATAAGCCGATTGAACTGTAAAAATCAAATCCTACATGAGAGGTTGCATTAGGAACATTTATCGAGTCGTTGACATACCAATGAATTGGGGATAATTTACCCCTATCAAAGAAAAATCCTCTTTTCGTCATCTTTATTCTTACAATCAGTTACCATTTTCATCTCCAATTCCTATTATACTTCTTCGAATGATGCAAATTTTTACGAAATACACATGCAAGAAACCGACAAGCGCTTTTTTTATTAGCAATTTCACCAACAACCTACCTTGTATTGTGTAAACTACCAAACTGAGTGCTATTTATTACGAACATAATGCACACGGAGTAGGGAAGTACTATGTTCGTAATAAATAGCACTTCCCTACTTCTTCATCTCCTTCGTTCCAGAATCGAATTCAACTTATCATTAGGGGTAAATTACCAATGTAGGTCTCACTGATAGGTTTTTTTTTTGTTCCTTATATAATGAAAGTAAGATCTTCCTATTCTATCAAAAAACTTATCTACTCTGAAAGCAGCTTTGGTTTTAGCTGTTGCAACAAAGCATAAATTGTTTTCAAACCTACAAGAAATTTGCATGAAGGAATACAAACCTGAAGGTATGTGATACCATTCATGAGCTGATCTCAAAGTGGCGGTTATTGGATTTGTTTCCCATGTCCACAATAATGTGCTAAAAAGAACAATAGCAACTAGGGCTACTGCTACAGAAACATGCCTCCCTCTGAAGATATAACCATTTCCTCCTTTCATCTGCGCTTACACATTACAGCAAATACAGATCTTTCACTTGTCGTTTATACTTTCAGAACAAATTCAGTACTTGTAATTCGTTGCTTTGTGTAGCTGAATCGAATTGGAGATCCAATGGCGTTTGGGTGAGGGAAATGACGGAATTGACCTTGAGCTTTGAAGGAGGAGGAGTACGAGAGAGGAAATGAATTGATGAGGATGCTGGGTTCCTTTTCACTTCACCGCCGGAGATTTCAATTGGAGGATAACACGTTTCACCTGCAAGGGGTATATTTGTCATGTAACGAAATGATCAAGGGTGTTATCGTGATTTCGTAAGATTATGCATTAGGATTTAGTTAGCGTGACGATCTATGGAAACATTTTTTATGACGTGCATGTTCAAGCATCGAGAGCATAAGTTTGGATCATTAATGAAGCCAACTTTAATTAATTTTATTAAATAAAGAAAAGGCTCGATTTTTAGTTTGGATCATGAGTTAGCGTGATGATTAATGACAAGCGTCACAAATTACTAACATAGATGAGTTTTTTTCTGACCAAATTATCATAAATGACTTTTTTTAGGAATAAATGACTGGTAAAAATAACGGATAACTTATAAACTATTTTATAGTTGATGATTGATATCGGATAAACTAGTTGAATTGTTTAGTAAAATTAGTGGTTCAACTAACTGATAAATATAAAATTACATAAAAGAATATTTTTAGTTCATAATAAAATGTCTCGTCTGAAGTATTAGTCGTTTTGGTAAAAAAAAATGTCCTACATTATAAGTCATTTTATAATACGAATTAAATATTAATGTTACTTTTTCCATTATATTCTTATACATTTATTACTTTCTCTTATTTCAATTCTTTAATTTATCTTTCTCGTACCATTTATTAAAAACAATTTTGTAAAATAACTCATAGTATATCTTTCTCATACGAAATTAATTACATTTCTTAATACATGTGAAATTACGAAAACGACTTACAATTTTGGACAGATAGAGTGTTATTTTTGACCCCTGTAATATACGTGACGTCCAAAAAAACGATTATGAGGTTGATTTTTTCATGATTTTTTCCAAGTATGTTTATGACATTAAAATATGGCTTTGCACAAAAAAAATAGAATTTTTCAACCAGGGACATTTTAATTATGAATTTTTAAAGAATCGAAAAACTAAAAAAATAAAACAACAGAAATTTTGACCTAGAAAATGAATTTTGAGATTATTGTTTGCAAAGACATCTATAATAATACATAAAAAGGACCGACAAAGTTTCTTTTTAGACTAATATGTGTAACGGAGATTAACTTAAAGAACTTAAACGGACCAAAAATTAATTATGAGACCAAAGTGATAAAAAATAAATAGTTAAAGGACCAACAGAACAATTTAGCCATCACAATAAGAAGACCAATTGTGCATTTAAGGCTTCATGAAAAAATTCAAATATTTTAATTTTTAATACATTGAATATGCAAATTATTATAACATCTAAGGGTGTACAAAAATCGACACTGTCTTAGAAACCGTCCTGACCCGAACACAATGTGTCGAGTCTGATCCGGTCAAAAGAACAACAAAGACAAAAATTATGAGACAAGATAGCGACATAACATAAACAAGGATTTGGTTTAGGTTAACCGTCTCGTCCCTATTTAATTTGAGTTTTTTAATATTATTTTACATACTCTCTCAAGCTCGCCCGCTTACACACGACTCTTTCACATCATGTTAGCCTGTATTTTATCTTGTGTGTATTCGACGGATAAAAGAAGGTTTAAAGTTGCAAAAATCTCTAAGTCCATGTTGGAAGTTGCTAAGTTCGACAAATATTGAAAGTTTTCGACAGAAAGGTGCAAACTGACATGTAATTATAGTAAAGAGGCAAGGCTTCAAGTGCTCAGACACGTGGAAGGCATGTAGTTTCCTGTCGAAGAAATGCAATTTTTAGGAGTTTAGGTTTTGTAGTTATTTTCTTTATGTATATATAGTAGTTTTTCATAAGAAAAATGTGTCGCAAATCACTTATAGAATTCTAACACTCAAAGTACCATGTATAGAGAAAAGAGTCATAAAATGTATGTAATATGATTTGTCGAACCGCATTTACATTAATGCAATGCAATTTACCTTTTCTTTAAATTTCCTTGTTTAAACTTTTAAGCCTTTTACTTGCATTTTTGTTTCTTATCTCTATCGAAAGACAGTTGTCTTCATACAAAAACAATTTTCTTCATCTTGTTCATAAAACAACCTATAAATATGATGAACATTCATACATTTTTTGGAAAAAGATTGCACAGCATGTTCTATGATTTCTCGTTTGATCCTGTCTGTAATAATCAAAATTAGTCCTCTTGTTTACCAAAACACCGGTAAACACATCCACATTAACGACTTTGAATATAAACCCTCAAAATATGGTTCAATTCACACGTCACCACTCGTCATCTCCTCTGACTTGGTCCATGTCGTCGCTTCTCCAACTCAGCTTCACACCGTCACAAATCGTTGTTTTTTAAGTGACGATTGTACTCTTTAATCTACGCACCATTTATTTTGGTCATTTAAAATACAAACTTGTAACACAACGTTGCTACTACTTTTGATTATTTTATAAGATTGTGACACTTTTGATTATATTGTTGTTTCTTGTGATTTAAAAAAATCGATTTATTCTTTAAAAAATTATGTATTGACGATTTATCTTGGGAGAAATTTGGTCTTATCTTTGTATTATCCGGTTCTTGTTGGACCCAAACTTCATCGGATTAATAAATGCATTTAAATTCATCAAGTTTGAGTCAAATATAACCCTGCCCATCCCGTAGACACTCATTATCAACACCATCTTATCAAACATATTCGAAGAAACCAGCTTGGGACTGTCCTGGACCGCGGCTATGACAGTTGGTCTCCAAGCCAAGCCAACCCAGCAATAGCATCGCAACATACAACACACTTCACGTTCCTTAACCATAATACGCGTCTTTTTTAACCATCCTGTGCCACCGAACCGTGATGTGCGACATCGTGCATTCTCCTAGATTCCATTATATTCCTTTGTTCTTGTTTGAGTTAGCAAAATTATTTAAAAAGAATAATGAGGAATATTTAGATCACAAACATCCCCATAAATGTGGTGGTGGGTGCCACGTTTTAGATCTACTCAGGTCCATGTCTAACCTACAAGTACAATGAATATATATCAAGAAAGTAAATCAATACTACCAAATTTTCTACTATTCTCTCATAAAAAACAAATTTCTACTATTCTGTCTTTGTTAAAATTTTATTTTTTTCATCATCCGGTTAAAAAAAGTACCTCGGCATGTTGTCTTGAGGTTAGCATAGTTTGGGATCCGGATTCTCTGCTGTAAAAACAGCACGCAGTTTCACGCTGTAATAAATCATGTCCGTTGATTCAAGATTGAATGATTCAGATTTAAACTCGGTTTCACACAATAAAATAATCCAAAACATTGATTTTAATCAGACAGCTCATAGCCGTAACTGCGTGACACAGTTACAGCAGGAAATCATATTCCGTATTTAGATGGAGTGCATTATAGTTAACTAACTATTCTTAATTACTATTACTTGTCAACTAATTAATCATATTACCATGTCATAATGTGACCATTATTCTATCTAAAAAATAAATGAATCTCACAATTACTCGTGTAACAAGCTAAAGAAAAATTTTGTGCTTTAAAAAAAAAAGCTAAACAAAAGTTTCGTAGAAAAAAAGTTAAACAAAAGTTGACTTAATTGAACGAACATGATTTTTCATTTTTTTAATATGATATTAACGATACAAAGTTTTCTCCATCACACAATTGTGAATAATGTCTTAAAAAATTTGTGAGATACAAAAGATGAGCTCTTTCATCTTAATTGATTTTTTTTTTTATAGGTAATAGTTAAAAATCCAATTTCTTTACCACTTACATCATTACATTGTTACATAGTTATTTTTCAAAATTAAGCAATAGCATTTTATATCACTCCTATATACGGTATTAAATATTTTATTTTTTGTGTTTCACCCAATGCCCTTTTTATGACAAAAAGATTTTCACATGTCATTTTATTTAAAAAATAATATAATAGCATGACTATTTTTATTTTATTATAAAAATAAAACCATCATTTTAATTTCAGCAATTATTTTATAAAAATGATCATTATTTTCATTAAAAAATAGGATCTATAAATAATAAGGAAAAAAGAAAAAAAAGAAAACAAATAGTACCTTGTTAATTTAGTTCACAGATATTTTGAAGGTCTTAATAATAAGGAAAAAGGGAAGCGAAATTAATGCAGTTTAGGTCTTTATTTAGCGACCCCCACATGGTGTTTCACGGATTTTATGCGGCCGTCACTCTCTCGTAGTCTCTGTTTTTTTTTTCGTTCCTTTCTCTGGTCTCTGTTTCTTCACTCAATCCAACTCTATCCCTCTTCTTTTTCCCTTAACCCATTGTCCCATTGCCATCACATTCAATTCCCCATATTTTAATATTATTATTCCCTATCAACTTTACCCCACCAAAATCATCATCATCTTTCGTATATATAACCCTTCTTCCCTTCACCATCCCAATTCAAGATTTCATTTCTCAACCCTTTTCTTTCTTCGTTCGTTCTTCATGCGCTACAACACAATGCAGAGATAACTATTCTCTCTCAGATCTGCTTCTTTCATAATAGGTAATTTCTTTCTATTATCGTTCCTTCACACATTCATCCAGTTCTAGCTTCACGCGTTTTTTCCTTTTATTCATTTCACTTTTCTTTTCCACATTTTATTGTATGGATCTACGTCACCGTTTCTTGATTCATCGCTCAACTTGTATTTTCTTCTGCTATTTCATGTGCAAAATTTTATTCCATTCGTTTTTTATCTGGTTGTTTTGATTTTCTAGCTCACACGTATTCCATCAATCTATTAGATCTGCTACTTCTCTTTAATAATGCGTCCAATCCATTAGTGATATATGTTATGTAGCACCGACACCTTTGATTGAAGCGTGTCCGGTATCAGACATGATACTCACACGATACTGACACATGCGATTAAATTGAATTACGGCATTTTCTCACATTACTATCATGTTTGTGTCTGTGTCTGTGCTTCATAGATAATATGTGTTTCTTGAATGATCTCATGATTTGGCAATGTCATGCCATGAATTAAGGAAAATTAAAGAATTCAAAAACCTTGTTATTATATATATATATATATATATGGTGAATCTTACAAATTTTATACGACTGGACGCTGTTATTGATTATCCAAAGATTCTTCTGTATTTGATTTTCAACAATGTGGATTGTGTTTAATTGTTGTTTGTATTCATGACCAGGTTTAAACTATCTGTGAAGATATCCACCTTTTGATAAGTGACAACATGGCGCAAGCGAGATATAGTAGAATAGACAATAAACGATCTCCGTCGAGTTACTGCTCAACGGTGACGATTGTTGTGTTTGTTGCTCTATGCTTGGTTGGGCTATGGATGATGACATCGTCTGTCGTTCCGGTGCAAAATGTAGATGAGTCGAATAAGAATGAGGTGAAAGGACAGAGCGAGGTGAAGGATCAGGGAACTGACACCACTAATAGCAATCCTCAGAAGTTTGAGGATAAGAAGGGAGATCTGCCCGAGGAAGCTACCAAGGAGGATAACAATGCTAAGCAGTCCGAAAACAACCCTGTTATGCCCGAAAAGCAGGAAGAGAAATCGGATGAAAAGCCTGAAGATAAGTCTCCTGAAGATTCCAAGATGACATATACTGATCCAAATCAGAACAAGAAGACATCTGATTCGGATGAGAGCAATAACAAATCTGGTTCTGATGAGAGCAATAACAAATCCGGTTCTGATGAGGACAACAAGAAGTCCGATTCTAATGAGAGCGAGAAGAAGTCCGATTCTGATAAGAGTGAGAAAAAATCTGATTCAAACGATAATAAATCTGGTTCAGATGCAAGTGAAAATAAAAAGGATGAGTCGAGTGAAACAGCAGATAATAAGACAGAAGAAAAGGCAGATCAAAGTGGTAACCAAGAGTCTGATGAAAGCTCCAATGAGAAGAAAACAGATGAAAATACCAAAAACCAGGGTTCTAGTGAGCTACTCCCTTCTGGGGCCCAGTCAGAGCTTCTGAATGAAACTACAACTCAAACCGGATCTTTTTCAACTCAGGCAGCAGAGTCAAAGTCTGAAACCGAGTCTCAAAAATCCTCTACCGGGTTCAATTGGAAACTCTGCAATGTCACTGCCGGCCCTGACTACATTCCATGCCTTGACAACTTGAAAGCGATTCGGAACCTTAAAACTACTAAACACTATGAACACAGAGAAAGGCAATGTCCTGAAGATCCTCCTACCTGCCTTGTCGCTCTTCCTGAAGGATATAAATGCCCAATTGAATGGCCCAAAAGCAGAGAGAAGGTACAAATAAATCAGGATGCTTTGTCAATTTTCATTATTGGTATAACATTTTATTAATTAAAAAAAATGTTTTCTGTCAGATATGGTATTCCAACGTTCCACACACTAAGCTTGCTGAATACAAGGGGCACCAGAATTGGGTGAAAGTTACAGGCGAGTACCTTACCTTTCCTGGTGGTGGAACCCAATTCAAACACGGTGCGCTTCATTACATTGACACCATACAACAGGTAAATATATTTTGTTTTACTGTCAATGTTGACCGTATGTGATTAGTTGTTTTTTGCATGTTCTAATGTTCCATAAATAAATCCACAATACATGTACTGTCAGGTTGGATAACAAATAGTGCTCTGTTAGATCTCCACTAGAGCAAATTTCTCATCTAGTTATCTCATTAGACATCTCTTTATATCCCTTTCAGTCCACCTAGTTCTAATTAAAATTCAATTTTGGAAGATATAATTCAAAATGGAAACATAATATTTGGACCTAAATCCCAATTACTTGTTTAAAGATTTTTATGCCCAATGTTTAGGAAAAAATATTCCATCTAGTTATACAATTTAAGGGAAAATTCTTGTGAAATTTTTATTTTTCCATCCTAGAATTGCTAGGCAGAATTGCAGACATGTAATATGTTTTCTTAATGTTGCTGAGAACAAAGTTTGATGATGTAGTCGGTACCTGATATTGCATGGGGCAAACAAACACGTGTGATATTGGATGTTGGATGCGGCGTTGCCAGCTTTGGTGGCTTTCTCTTTGAAAGAGATGTACTTGCAATGTCATTTGCACCAAAAGATGAACACGAAGCTCAGGTACAATTTGCACTTGAAAGGGGAATTCCTGCTATATCTGCTGTGATGGGCACAAAGAGGCTTCCCTTCCCTGCTAGAGTATTTGATGCCATTCATTGTGCACGCTGTAGAGTTCCATGGCATATAGAAGGTATTTCAATATGTCAATAACCTAACTTTTACAGCAGTGAATGTGGTTAGATGAATTTTTGGTCATACAAGCTTGAAATTTTTATGCGGCAATTTAGCATTTCACCACCATCATTTTGGCATTTAGATTAGATACAATCCATGTAAATAAACTGGCTTTTATAATTGTGGAAGTTCACTATTTGTGCATATGTAGGTGGCAAACTTCTCTTGGAGTTGAATAGAGTATTGCGACCTGGTGGTTTCTTTGTATGGTCTGCTACTCCTATTTATCAGAAGCTGCCCGAAGATGTAGAAATATGGAACGGTAAATGATAGTACACTATTGTTTGCTACTATTAAGCATTTCAATTATATTAAGTCTGACATTTGTGACCTCGTCTACAGAAATGAAGGCTCTAACAAAAGCAATGTGTTGGGAAGTTGTGTCTATCACCAGGGATAAACTTAATAAAGTTGGTATAGCTGTATACAAGAAGCCAACTTCTAACGAGTGTTATGAGAAACGTTCCAAGAATGAGCCTTCTATATGTCAAGACTCTGATGATCCTGATGCCGCCTGGTATTTTTTCCTTTACTGAACGATTAGAATGTTTTAAATTAAAAACAAAAACAGAAAAGGGCGTTTTTGGTTGAGTTAATTGATATTCCTCTTTCATCACAGGAACATTCCATTGCAAACTTGCATGCACAAAGCACCGATTAGTTTGACAGAACGTGGGTCACAATGGCCAGGGGAGTGGCCAGAAAGACTGAGCAAATCACCTTACTGGTTATCAAATTCTGAAGTTGGAGTTTATGGAAAACCTGCTCCTGAAGATTTTACTGCTGATCATGAACACTGGAAACGTGTAGTGTCCAAGTCTTATCTAAATGGGATTGGCATTCAGTGGTCCAATGTGCGCAATGTCATGGACATGAGATCAGTTTATGGAGGGTGAGCAAAAATTGTTGTTTCCAATGTTACTCTGAATTTAATTGGCATGCCATTACTTCCCTGTGTTTGACACCTTCTTTTTTTTTGGATTCCAGGTTTGCAGCAGCTTTGAGGGATTTGAAAATTTGGGTAATGAATGTCGTTCCGGTAGACTCACCGGACACACTTCCAATTATTTATGAACGTGGTCTGTTTGGCATATATCATGATTGGTGTGAATCATTTAGCACATATCCCAGGTCCTATGATTTACTTCATGCAGATCATCTGTTTTCAAAGCTCAAGAAAAGGTGCTAATGTCTATTTTGTTTCTCATACATTTACCAGCAAAACCTTGGTTTTTCAGAAGGAAAAAAAACTGACCGTTTATCTCATTTTGAAACGTTGTTTGTGGCACAGGTGCAAGTTTGAAGCTGTAGTTGCTGAGGTTGATAGGATTCTCAGGCCTGAGGGAAAGCTTATTGTCCGAGACACTGCTGAGACCATAAAAGAGCTGGAGAGCTTGGTGACGTCTATGCAGTGGGAGGTTCGTATGACTTACACCAAAGATTCGCAGGGCATTTTATGTGTCCAGAAGTCCATGTGGCGGCCTACAGAATTGGAGACAGTAGAGTATGCTATTGGCAGCATACCGAATTCGAGACAGTAGAGTATGCTATTGCTTAAGCATGCACGAGATGCCAACAAGAGTTAAGGTGATTTTAGGTTTTTATTTGGTCAAAATTCTGTCTGTTTCCTCCATTATTCGTTATGTATCATTAAGTTAGTCATTTATTTTTTATTTTTTTTTCTTTGGTAATTTATTTTGATCACCACTGTATGGAGGCTTGTTTCTTTTATTGTAACATGGTGCCGTAGTTAAGGAATTCTGATCACATTCTTGGAATTGTAGAGGCTTTGGATGATTGATAGTTGAGGTTCTGGAAATAGTTTATTCTTGACTACCAAAATTTGGTATTAGTTTTGTAATTGAATATTTAGACAAGAACAATATCTTATTGTTTCAAATATCAAATACTGGTTGTTAATTGCTTACTATACTAGGTATCTTGTAAAAAAAATTATTTGAAAAAAGCATTGGATTCGTTTATTTGCTTTTACTATTTCTGAAATAAGAAGTGAAGAGCCATTGAGGCCTTTTTTGCGATGCTACAGTCACTTATTCTTGCTTGATGCATTGAAGTGCAGGATCCTCCAACTTTCATTTGGTATGACATTCTACCATTCTCTCTATCTTCTTTCATTTGCTTTCTCTGACATTATTTTCCCTCCATTTTATTATCTCTTCCATTCTATCCAAATTTTACTTGCAATCACACCATTTTTCCCGCCTAAAAGATAAGAGGATCCAACTCAGTAGGTAGCTTTTACCGTAGTTAATGAACCAATCTAAACAAGTTAAATTGAGGTTTTTTGAGACTAGATTTTATTTTATAATTTTATCATGATAGTGACATATAATCTGTACCTTGTTTTTGGTTGATTATGTCGAACTATTCAACACCGCAAATTCCTCTATTCATTTTTCAAGACACTGTATAATTCAACATATTTAGATGATCCGTTCAACATGATAAAATCCATTTCTCTGTCTTCTGTCTAGCAGTGGACATACTTTTTTCTATAGCAGGTAGTAGAAATATTATTTTGCAGCAACACTAACAGTTTAAGTTTAACGCACTAAAAACTCAACTATTTAACTATCTGAGAAAATCCATTTCTTTGTCTTCTGTCTAGCAGGAGACATACTCATCCAGGGTTAATACAAAAAAAAAAAAATTGAAATTGGATTCGATGTAGTCAACACAATATGTGGTTGTTTCACTGTTCGATCAAGATTGAACAATTTAGATCTCAAACAAATTTTGATTTTATTAAATTGAAATGACTGACTTTGAAATCTACATTAGGCGGTCACATAATCAATGATTGTTCACATTCAGTGACCACAAATAATTCTGATCCAAATGAACTATTTGATTCTCTATTTCTTTTTTTTTTTTTAACTTAATTTTACTCTCTTGCCTATCTAAAACTATTGGTCTTTTGAATTGCTTCATCTCTTTCATAAAAAAAAATCAACAATCGAGTTTAACATAGCTCATCATTTATAACAGGTTTAGTTCTGTATTTTTTGCTATATTGTTACAAATTAAAAAAAAAAAAAAATTTAATAATTTAGAGATTTTATAGAAAAACAAAAACTATTTTATATTTGTTTGCCATAATAAAAACCACTTTAAAAAAGCGATTTTAAACTTGTTTGTATTCAAATTGTCAAATAAAAAACTTGTTTAGATACAACTTTATAGAAGTAATTTTTTTATTACAAAATTATCATGAAAGACATTAAATAGGGAAAATAAGATATTTATTGTTTTAAGATAGAGGATCTTCTAACAAACGGTAACAAACACGGATAAAGAAAAACCCAAGTCCACTTGAGCGATTATATAAAGGGAAAATTACATTCACCTCCCCTGAGGTCTATTAAAATGACACTGACATCCCCTCTAGTTTTAAAACTTACACTAACCTCCCTTAAATTTTCATCAAATTGACAAACACTTCCCTTCACAATTAACACTGTTAATATTTCTTCAATTTTAGTTTTTTTAGAAAATTTTCTGTTAACTTTTAAAAGGATTCTTGAATTTGGAAAAGACAAACCTTGGGGAAA
>Ga0315914_1002338_pt1 | contig 29088 bp, 20 predicted proteins | sample MpolenodulesMG_FD_203920 | JGI IMG/M metagenome (GOLD analysis project Ga0315914, IMG submission 203920) | Medicago polymorpha root nodule microbial communities from Los Angeles, California, United States - elongated nodules | ecosystem: Host-associated > Plants > Roots > Nodule | place: USA...
TGGAAGGTGATTAAAAAGAATGCATTTTCGCAAACACTGAAAACAATATTTTGAAAATTTTCAGAATTTTCAAAAATATTCAATCTATTTTTAAAATGCATTTTCCAAAATTACCATATTGTTTATTTAACAAGAAACACTAGAAGTACACGAGCCCTTTTTATTCATAATTTTCTTCCTATTACTACATTTTTGACTTGTTAGTTTCCTTGATACAATTTTGGTTGTTTCTTAAAGGTAAATTTGGTTGATTGGCTCAAGATGATGGTTGGGTGTAGGCGTTCAGAAGAGGTGGTGGACCCCATGATTGAGACTAGGCCATCAACAAGTGCTCTAAAACGATCCCTCTTAACTGCTTTGAGGTGTGTTGATCCAGATTCTGAAAAAAGACCAAAGATGACCCAAGTTGTTCGCATGCTTGAATCGGAGGAATATCCCATACCTCGAGAGGTTTGACATTTTATTATTATATTTTCCAATGCAGTATGCTAATCTGTGCTTTATGAAATTACGTTTGTCTCTTTATAAAAACATTTAGAAAAGAAAGCCAAACAAAAGGGCAGGGGGCACGAAAGAAATAGGGAATGAGAAAAACTACAAAATTGTTCTGTTTTTTACTTTTAATTACAAAATTGTCCCGTGTTTTTCTTAAAATTTGTGTTGAGCCAAACTCAACCCTACAAAACTGGCTAAGTTAGAGATACCTCCCACTTATTAGGACTCTCAATACATCCCCTCACATTAAGGATTCGACATCTGGTGCGTGGATGGCTCAACAGGTCTTAGATAAGCTCTAATACCAGTTGGTAGGTATCAAAGAACTCGGAGAACCCTCACATAAAAGCTAGCCATAGGCAGGGAAGAACCAAACCACTTAAATACTTTATACTGAGCATCCCATACTACTACTCAATAAGGGATTTCAGCACCTCATAATACCAAAGTTCCTATCATAGGACTGCCCTTGAGAGTCAACGTCCTAATGGCTTCACTCTACAACATTTCACTCATCCTTTCCTGTCAGCCCCTCCATATGTAAGGTGACTTACAACATACAACACACATTTTCATGTCATCTAATTTGATGTAGGACTATCAATAATTTTCAATTTGTTTCCAATTTTCATAGATTTGTATAGAAAACAATGAAAACGACTTCTAATCAACATTTTTTGAGATAAACGCTATGACACATCTACTTTGAGACCACCTTTTTAAGAAAAATAATTGATTTTAGTTTGTATATTTGTAATGTGTTGTTTCTCAAATATTTTTGCTGACATTTCAGGACCGAAGACGGAGAAGGAATCAAGCAGGAAACACGGAGGGAGAGAGCCAGAGAGAGGCTTCTGATACAGACAAAAGTGACAATCCAGATCATAAATCAAATGGAAGAAGGAGCCAAAACCTCTAGAGATGGTGATCTCAAAAGTATTTCCAACATAAGGAACACAAGTGAACTTGCAAGTTTTGCATTCTTTTGAGATTCTGTAAGTTCGTATGCCGAGCAGGAACCAGCTACTTTTGAATGGTTTATAATATATTCCTATTATTTGTTGTTATAACTTTAGGTGTAGATGTTAGAATGTAGATTGTTGTGTATGAATATGGACTGTGCTCCCTTGCACTAATGGTGGTGTGTACAGTTGATTACTATTCTTTCCTTTTGTATTTTCATTTATATCGTCTTCCTGAAGGAACTGGCCTTGCACTCTGGAAGATCAGAAAAAAATTTACTTTATTTTTGCAGTGAAGAATTTGTTTTCTTCATTCTTGGAATTGCTCTAAAAGAAATGCTCATTTTAGTAGAGTAGGATCCCCTAATAGTGGAAGTTCAATATTTGCAGCTATATGGCTAGGTAGTTTAATAAGAGTGAAAAATCATTTTGACCTTTCTCAGAAATTTCTGGAATTAGTTTTGTTAAACCTTATTCTAAAAACTGGAATTTTTAGGCATGTATAACATTTTAATCTGGTATGGAAACAAACTATATGGCACCCCTAACAATAATTGTAAATGAACACTTTAGTCCCTCTATAGGATTAAAATTCTTAATGTATTTTACCACAAAATAGAAGCTTCTCCAACAAAGGTTCTTATACAGTTTTTATTTTTTTTTGAATAAAATTATACAGTTAACACTATTCATGGTAAAACTAAAAGGGTTATCTCTCCTTATAAAAAGTAGAATAAAGCCCATTTTGTACATATAAAACCCTTGCAAGAATCTTAACAAACCCTTTCTCTTGGTGCTTAGTTGTTACATTAGTATTTTTCTCGTTCGCTCTAGTTTGAATTGAGGATCTCCAATGTCTTAACCCTTAGTTTAAACCCATTTAGCTAAGTTAATGCATGACGCTAAGTCGCTTGCCTATTTTTGCAATGTGACAAGTATCACATTGACTTTTGTTACTTTTGTGAAGGATGAAGTCTTTCTGGACTTAGAGACCGAAGTGAATCTTTTTATGAGTGACAGTCCCAGATTGAATTCAGTGCTTACGTTAATTCTCACAGTTTGTAGTAGTGAATCTCAGCTGCCATCTGCTACCTAAGGGTTACACAGTCCAAATAGTTTCATAGTGTGAGATCTCTTGTTGTGATAGGCTAACGCATCACTAAAAAATAGTCAATTTTTTTGCAATATACTAGAATGAGTTATGACTTAACCCGACTCTACAAAACCGATTAACATTGTGATATACCCTTCAAATTCTAAAATTATTTTTAAATGTGAGACTTTTAATAGCTTTAACGATAACAACAGTTTTCCTCAAAAAAAAAAAAACCGATAACAACAGTTGTGAATAATTTTATAAATGATTAATTATTGGGTTGATAGGTTTTTACTTTATTTTATTTTTCAAGAAATTTTCGTTTTTGTTTGGCCTATTAAGGGGGTATATCAAAACAAAAATATTTTACAGGGGGTAAATCAAAAAAATAATTTTACAGGTAGAAAACTAGAAATGACCTATATTACAGGGGGTAAAGACCTATTAACCCTTAATTATTTCACGTAAAAAATCTATGAAAAAGCACATTTTGTCAAAAAAAAAAAAAGCAAAAAAAGGTACGTTATTATTATTATTTTATTTGAGAGGAAGAAGGTTCGTTATTTTTACTCTATTAGTTTGTATTTATGCCTTTTGGTCGCATTTTATATGATATATATTTGTACCAATTTGGTCCCTTATGTTTTGCTCTGTTACTAGTTTTAGTCATTTATGTTAGTTTCTCTCAAAAAAACGTTAACAGAAATGACTAAAATTAGTAACTGAGCAAAATATAGGGGAATAAATTGGTACATAAGTTAACGTTTTTTTAGAGAAACTAACAGAAATGACTAAAACTAGTAACAGAGCAAAACATAAGGGATCAAATTACAAATTATAGGTAGGGGACCAAAAAGAGACAATCAATTAAGTTAAGGGACCGGGTGATTAAATAAGCCTGTTAATTAACTCTTAGTTTCATCCCTTATCACCGTACTTATTTATTCTTTATGTTGAAGGACTATATGCACTTATCCGTGATGTAGAGAGAAGAGAGGTGATCAATGGTACACACATTTGCGCAGGTGCTCCTACGATATCACATCTTTTATTCGCAAACGACTGTTTTTTATTCTTTAGAGCCCGTGACCAGGAAGCAATGACAATGAAGAATATTTTATCTGCATATGAGGCTGCTTCAGGGGAAGCAATTAATTTGCAAAAATCAGAGATGTATTGTAGCAGGAACACACCTACGGATTGTCAGGATCGTATAGCAACAGTTCTTGGGGTCAAGCAGGTTCTAGGCACAAGCAAGTACTTGGGACTTCCATCTATGATTGGAAGGAGAAAAAAGGCAACTTTTAAGTTTGTGAAAGATCGAATATGGAACAAGATCAACTCATGGAGCAACAGATGCCTTTCACAGGCAGGGAGAGAAATTCTCATCAAATCGGTTCTGCAATCAATACCGACATACGTGATGAGCATTTTCTTATTGCCAGGAACGTTCATCATTGAAATTGAGAGAATGTTAAATGCTTTCTGGTGGGGTCACAATTCCACAAACTCCAGAGGTATGCATTGGTTATCTTGGGAACGTCTCTCTGTACCAAAGAATTTTGGAGGAATGGGTTTTAAGAGTCTTAGAGCTTTTAATTTGGCTATGATTGGCAAACAGGCTTGGAAACTAATCTCTAACCCCAATGCACTCATCGCTCAATTACTCAACGTTAAATATTATCCGCATAGTGATTATTTCAGCGCTTCTATAAGACATAATCCAAGCTATGTTTGGAGTAGTTTATGGAACGCTAGAGAGGTTCTTCAAAGAGGGTTAAAGTGGAGCATATGAACGGGGGAATCTATTTCAGTATGGAATCAATCTTGGTTACAAGACCCTGTTTGCCTTCAGCCCCTAACGGAAGTGCAGGTTATGTGGGATGCACTCACTGTTGGTCATTTATTCGTTATGTTTTTGATCCTGGAACAGCTAGTCAAATCTTGCAGACTCCTCTTTTACCTTCTGTTCGATCGGATACAGCCACTTGGAGATATGAGAAAAATGGTATTTACTCAGTACGCAGTGCTTACAGAGATATTATCCACAATACTGATGTTCTGCTACAACACAGAGTTCCTAGACATTGGAGTACCATATGGAAACTCAAACTTCCTCTAAAGATTAAGAATTTCCTTTGGCGCATATGTCGAAATTGTTTGTCGACCCGGATGCGTTTACTTGCAAAAGGAGTTGATTGCCCTAATATTTGTGTTGTTTGTAATGACCATGATGAAGATGGGAAACATTTATTTTTTGAGTGCAACAAAAGTATTGGTTGTTGGCAGCGGTTAAGTCTCTGGAATTCTATTCAACAGATGTGCTCGCCTAGTCTCTCTTGTTCCGAGGTAATCTTTGTTGTTCTTCAACAGTTCGATGTCCCACAACAACAAATTTTTTCAGTCGCCCTATGGAGCATATGGAAGCATAGAAACAATAAAGTGTGGAACAATATTGTGGAAACGACCCAACAAATTGGTGAGAGAGCTAATTCATTTTTGAGCAGCTGGAAGAATGCCCAGGTAATGAATCTCTGCAACACTGCCAATAACACGCACCATGAGATTACTAGATGGATAAAGCCGACTGTAGGGAGATTCAAATGCAATGTTGACACAGCCTTCTCCACTTCACTTAATAAGGTCGGATTTGGAGCCTGTATTAGAGATGCGGAAGGAAATTTTGTAGCAGGTCGTACGACTTCATTCACCCCTTCACTTGATGTCGATATGGGGGAAGCAACTGGACTTTTGCATGCAATGCAATGGGCGAAATAACTCAATTTGGTAAATATGGATTTTGAAACGGACTCTAAAGTTGTAGTAGACAGTATTTACAAAGGGGATGGTGTCTCTGATTTTATGGCCATAATTCATGATTGTAGACACTTGTTGATGACTAATTTAGCGAACTCAGATGTGAAGTTCATTAGGAGACAAACCAATAATGTTGCCCATAGTTTAGCTATGGAAATGTTAGTTTCCAGTTACATCTTAATATTCCACATTGTATAACTTCTTTGATTAATAAAGAAAAGCTATAAACTTGTTTCCCTAAAAAAAATAAAAATTAACTCTTAGTTTCAAGGACTTGCGATCTTAGTAGTAGAGTTCTTTATTATCACAAGATTAATACTATGTGGGTAGAGAATTGATCTAAAATGCACATACCTGGGAAGAAAGAGACGCTGAAAGACTTGGATCCAAAATTACATTATCTTTGGGGGAACTTAAATAGGGTTTTCTTTGACAAATTGATAGGGTTAAGGTTTTGGATATAATAACTCAACAGGATTTTTATTTTTTTATTTTTTTGTTATAACTCACAACAGGAGTATCATTCGAGGAGTTTTTAATTAATTTTAATTAATTTTGGGACTAACTTGACAACGCATGAAACTTTGAACGACTCACTCAACTAAATTTTTACTAATACTTTATGTAAAAAAAAAAATAGTTTATGTCTTTATGATGACCATATGATAGACTGATCCATGCAACATTCACCATCTAAAAACTCTATTTTATGTAATATATACAAGGACTAAAAACTAATAAATTTTGTTTATGAAAAGAAACTTTAATTTTAACAATTTTAGAAAAATGAAAGAGCATATTTTTTTCATAGGTTCTCTCAATTGGATGTAACCCATGATTTTAACAATTCAAAGAGTGCATGAGATGAAATCCATATTTTATTAAACCTGTTTATTTAAGTTAAATAATAATTTTTACTATTGCTTGAAAACATTAGAGACAAGTTATTTTTGTAGAATTTCAATATTGCACAAAATTAATGATTTTTGTACTAAAAACAGGACCGAACTAGTTTTTCACCAAATTGAATCTGAAAGTGATAAGGTTTCTCCAAGCACTCCAAATTTTTGTTAATGAACTAATACTAAAAAACAAATATCTTATCTTATGTAAACAAAACCTATAATTCAAGAAATCACTTGTAAGAAATGCATAATAAATCAATATCATCAAAAAATAACAACACATATATTTAGTATACATCATAAACTATCAACTTGATCATATTTTTCAACAATCAAGATCTCATTAATCTCATCAATTATTCATAATAACCAAATTCTCAAATAACATACATGAACCAAAAAACAAACATATGCAATATAATAAATTTGTCACCAATTAATTTTCTTTGATCTCAACCTCCTTATCCTTCAATTGCAACTGCTCATACTTTTCCTTTTCCTCAACACTCATAAAAGAAGTAACATGAAAAGACTTACCAATCCCCATAGGAGTCTTAAAATACATCTTCTTTCCATTAAAACCATCAATACTCATTTCAGTTATAGGCACCCAAACAAACAATTGCTTACTCTTAATTCCACTCATTTTCTTCATCTTGAATTTCTCCACATAAGCAGTGACTTCAATTCCATAGCTCACAAGAGTCTTTGTACCTTCAAAATAATGTTCACTTGGTGCCTTTTGTTTCATCCAAACAAAACCAGTTTCTCTAACTCTTCCACATTCAACAAGATCTTTTAAGGGAAGAACACCTTTGGGAAATCCAAGCTCTTCCAAGAGTTGTATGGAATGGTTGAAGCATTCTTCAGAACCATACACTATTTCTGCACCTGCACGTTCATTTGTTACCATTGTGATGTTGCTAGCCATTGCAAAAATATGAAGAGAAATTTAGTATTTTTTACTATTGGGATAAAGTATCAATATAATATATGTATAAATATAGCTTTGGAAATGAAGGGTGTTTGAATAGGAAATAATTTTGTTGCTTCTTAATTGGAAGTTGAGCTGAATTGGCTTGTTTGTTTGTGGTTTGTTCTACCAAATTTTTCTACCATTTTGTGGTTAGTTAGGTCAGCTATAATATGTTTTCTATACGGCACATACATGCATATCGTATGATCTATCTAACAATTACGTTTTAGAACTGTTTTGTCATTCTTTAAACTGAATTTTCAAATTTCAATTTAAAATCAGACTCATCTAATAGTAAAAGAAACGTTAATAGACATCCGTGTGAGCTTAACTCAGTTGGTAGGGATAATGCATAATCTATGCAAGGCCTGTGGTTCGAATCTCGGACACCACCAAAAAAAGAAACGTTAATGGAAAAAAATAATGCAAATTAATTTGAAAATCGACATTATATAACGAACTAAAATAAAAAAATGTACATAATAAGTCTTATAATATTTGTATATAGCCACTTATGTCATGATTGTAGAATTTCATTTTTATTTAGAAAGAAGCAAATGAAATTCTGAGCCAATGTTGTAAAACTGGTACTGTTGGGTGGTTTTGTTAGTTGAAAAAATATGCAAATTTTATGTCTTTTGGTAGTGGGGTACGTAAGGGTAGGTATGGATTTTAGAGTGTGACAAATTTGAATCCTGTTTATATATGTTATCTTAATCAACATGGTTTGTTTAATGACAAATCAAGAAATTACAGGGTAAGAAATTTCTTTCATTTTGGGAGCACATCAAAGTTTCCGAATAAAAACAAAAACTACACTTGCGTAAGGGCAAAGAGTAAGTAATAATTAATATAATATGCTCTAAAGTAATGTAATAATTCAACTAAACAATATATGTTGGAGACAAACGATGTCCTCTTGCTTATTATTAAAAAACGATGTTTTCTTGCTTAGATTGTCTCTCGTATATTATGAAGTAAAATGACATTATTTTATTTTAAGAGTAAGATGAATAAGGGGAAATTATATGTCTTTTCTTTCTATCTTTCTTTTTGATGCAATGAAGAGCTATATGAATGTATCTAGGTGTCATTAATATATCTGCAACGTGGCAATGAAAGTAGTTGTGATTCAAACATTATAAATAGATTCACATAACTTCTTTAAATGGTTATGTGATCGCCAAATAACTTCAAGACCATATATGGTTTGTATGAGCAACATTTGCTCATCTAACTCGAGAAAGAAAATCGTTAGATGACCACTATATATAATCTTACATAACATTTTGTTTTTATAAATCTTACATTGGGATGCTTGTTATTTGTTTAAGACCAATTTGATTTTACGGAACTATGTCCACATACCATTTAAAAACTATTTTGACAGCGTTGTGTAAGTCGTTACACAACGATGAACACAAAGTAGAGAGAATAACAGAAGGACGACCAACTAAATCAATGCATAAATGCAGGTGGGCAGAGGGCGGCAACAAGGAGAGTGGAGAAGAAAGAGAAGCAGAAGCGAGTAAACAAGTATATAGTTTCTCTCTACAATTGAACGGTCATCTGAAAATGTTTCCAGAGTCATTATGAAAATCACCAAGTCACCTGGAAAATTAACAGGATACTATGTTAGCTCTTATCACGGAAGTTTTAATTAAAAAAACTATTCGTCAATGATCCGATGAACAACGTACTAGTTTGGTGGCTTTACCAATTACCAACTGGCACCCTCTGCATCCCTTGTCTGATAGAAATCACTTGGTCGAACAATGTTGACCTCCTCAAACTCATTATCATCTGGAAGCAAAAGTAAAATATCTTTTCATTATGTTGTTTATGAAAAAGATATAGCGAACGCTAATGCATGTACATCCAAAATGATCCTCTAGAGGATATGATGTTGTCAAAATGAAAGATGTAAACAAGTAAATGCAGGTGCGGAAAAATATCATGTCAAAGATATAATGAAATACTTGTATATATCATGTCAAAGATTCAATATAACAGCCATCTGGAAGGCCTTCATGAATTTCTTCAATTATCATTTTTCCAAGTTATCACTGAAAAGTATTTAAGATATTCCAATCAGTATGTGAATTATTACTCCATCAAGACGTTTTCAGTTCCATGAAGAACATCCGTCTAATCCAACGTCTGACAACTGCAGCTGAACAAGACATGTCATGTGTGCTTTTATAACAATAGACATCATTCACAATCAAATTTGTTCTAAAAGTTAACTTTTGAATTGAAATGATTTGTTCAATAAATTTGTTTTTATCTTCGCAACTTTGGTTTCCCTAACCTCACAGCAATGCCATAACAGCCATACAACATCTTTTAGTGGCTTGTTAGTTCTACCCTTGCATGGTAGAAACAGGGAAGTTAATGGAAACAAAAAGCTCCACTTAAGCGAAAAATGTCACAATTCACAATATTAAACATATTTACAATTGTCACATAAGGATAGGTCCTACATACAATCTAAAGGCTAAAAATATTTAAGAATAAAGATAAACATGCTCAGGTGATACATAAATGAACACGGAAGCACCTTTTTTGTTCAAGTGAACGGGGCTAGGGGCTTCTAGTTAAAATGATAAACCAGGTCAAATAATTATCTGCATTACAATTTACAAATAACTGCGATAAAAACCTGAAAGATTAAGTTACCAATATTCCCCAATGTGAATAAACTGAGTATTTGCCAAAACAAATTAGAGTGTGTTTTATATCCCTAACAAATATTCATAAATTTCTAGGGAACCCCAAGATTAACTGAAGCTGTGCAAAATTGTTGGGGCTTATAGTATTAAATCTTTCTTGAAACAATTCCTCATGATTGCAATTCCGCAACAGAAATGAAGTTATTTAAAATTAGTTCAACATAAATCCAGGATGACCTGAAATAGTCTATCTCTATTATCAAAACTAAAAGATCCTTCAAAGAACATTGGGAATTGGAAATCTTCACACAATCAATGTAGAAAGAAGAGAACCAGGTAACACGATTATGGTGGTGTTAGGTTAATGATATAAAATTTACCTTTCCTCAAGGTCAGTGCAACAACAACATCTGTATCAATCTGAGATGTAAAAAATACGGAAATTGTTAGCATCTATAGCATGTAAGTCGTATGAGAAGCAATCAGAATTATTTCAGGCTAGTTAGAAACTAAGAATCAATGGAAAAAAAAACACAGGTAGAATCAAAGCTGGATTTTTGCTAAATTCTAACATTTTATAAAAGAAATATACACACAGTAAATGACATGAAAAATTATGTATTAGCGTACCTTTTGATCAGCCAGAGTCTTAGAGTCATCTAATACTTCCCCTGTACCAGGTATAATCAACCGTTGGTCCTTAGCAGGTTTGTCAACAAGCTCTTGTAACTTCTCCTTTATGTCAAGAATTTTATCAGATGCCTTGCACCGGATGAAATATGTTGTCTTGTCACGCTTAATGCGAATGTACATATCCTGTCAAGTGAATAAACGGGGCTAGTTACCACAGCCTCTTCAGAAATAAAGTAAAAAATAGAACACCTTTCACTCACTCGCCACTGAAGCAAAACACTCATTATCTTTTGATTCTTTAAGGTTTTGGGAAAAGGTATTCTTCTGAACATCAAGCACAATGTGATGTTCATTACATACGTTCATCCCATATTGCAATAAAATTACTATTGTTCTTCAACCTTTCTCCAATTAGACTATTTCAAAAGCATAAAGAATCCACTAGACACAACTTTTGCATACGTTCATTACACAAGTCGAAAACTAAGTTAAAAAGATTGGGACTTCAGCAATCTACGAAACCCAGGTTGTTGATCGCATGAAATAGCGATTCGTTCAAATTTCGCTATGCTATAGCACTATAGAACCTTTATAGCATCATATAGCCTCCTTTTGACAACAGAAACTTTGTACTAAATTCCTTATCGCATAGCATAGTTGCTTCTTCAAATTCTGATACGCTAGTAAATATTAATCTAACCACTAATTACTAACATTTTTTATTCAAAAAATAAAAAATAAAAATTTAACTTTCAAATTTGTTTCGGTCTGGGCCAAGGCCCAAACCGGGGGTAAATCTGGACTCCCTTCCTCATAGTTCCAGAAGTACCATGATATGGACACGTCCCTCGACCACACTGGAACAATGACCCCTTGGAACCATCTAGGCCGTACGGGCCGGATCCAATGACCAAAACCCTAAAACCTACACTATAAATACTAACTGAGGGGCATTGGTCCGGGTGCGCGCACGGCGCACATATCACCTCACCATTCAAGAAAAGGTTGTTGACGAAGGTCATACACTCAAAAGCCATTCAACAACATCACACAATGTTCTAAGGTCCAGCATGATCAAAATTGAAACCATATTTCATTGATAAATTGCATGATCAAAATTGAAAGTAAACCTAATTAATTAACACTGAAGAGCTATAATTAATGATAATCATAAACAAAATTAGGTTAATATGAATTGAATTTAAATAGTACGCATGAATGAAAACAAGGATTGAAGAGAGTGATAGAAAGAACACATACCATTTGTTATAATACCAACCAAATTCAAAGAGTTGTGCAATTTGCGTAATCAATCAAAACCAAATTTCAATTCCAAGGAGAGGTACGATTTTTATATTACCCTCACTGGAACTCAATTGCTGTTCGGTTCGGTGTATGATTTCCAAGCTCCCTCACAAATACTGTTGTTTTTGTTATTTATTTATTTATTCTTTTTATTTTTTTATTTTGGTTAAATAGCCTATAAGTGGGGTGTCCGAGGTTCGAATCCCGGAACCTACATATAATAATGCATTGTCCTGAGCTATGCTCACGGGACTTTATTTTTTAAATATAGTACAATTATTATTCGGAAACGATATGTGATTTTGATACGATAATTATATACATCAAAATTAGAGTTTTATAAACTTTAAAACATAAATTTATTTTGATGTATCTTTTTTGACAAAATATTTTGATGTATCTTATTAACCTATCAAATGATTATTGATTAATTTCAAATTGTGTAAATGCGATATATGTTATAATATCTTTCAATTTAATCTTCAATTTTGTAATACAAAGAAGAAAGAGAGATGGAAAATATTATAATATTATGAATTTTTTATGCAAAATTTTATTCAAAAATATGATTTCTATATATGAGTTTACTTTAAAGGAGGGACCAAAAGTGAAGATGGAAATTTTTTAAGGGACTAAAAGTTGAAGAATTATTTTAGAGGGATGAAAACGAAAAGTTGACATATTTATAGAGACCAAAAACATATTTAACCCTTATTTATATACCTTTAGTAAGTCCACGTGGAAGGGGCATATTTAACATATTTTTCCATACCTCTAATATACACCTCCATGTGGAAGAGGCATTTTAGTAAGTCCACCTCTCACTCTTTTATCTTCATTATTCTCTCAATCAAACCGTCCACCATCATTCACTCTTGTTCTCGGCCCCCACCTACCATCATCTTCCTCCCCCCTCTCTCTCTCTCCCATCTCTAATATACACCTACCATTATTTGCTTGTTTGTGTATTTGATTTGTGATTAGTGGATTTCTATTCTAAAAGGGTATTTTAGTCATTTTAAGACTAAGGGGATTTTGGTCATTTGGCGAGCGAGGGTAAATTAGTAATTTAGAATGGAGATTATTTTTATTGTTTTAGTGAGGATAGTTATTTTTACTTAAGTTAAAAATGTCTAGTGGTGATTATTTTGAGATGGTAATTATTGAGAAGTTTTAATGAGTTGAGTGTGTAGTAACTTTTAGAATTGGAGTATTAATTTTTCCACCCTATGGAATTTTCGCGCGCCCTATTTTTTCCCAAAAATACCCCCGGATTAATTCGGATTATATACTCCGAACGCGTCCGGATTATATAATCCGAAATGCTTCTGTAAAACAGAACAACACAGATTTGCATGTCATTGTGGTTTTTATCATTGTTTTTGAATAAATCATTATGTGTGTGTGTGTGTGTGTGTGTGTGTGTGTAAAAAAGTTGAATTTATATCATTACACATTTCACCTAATAATATACATTTTAACTAAACTAATGATATACATTTAATCTATGGCACCGAAAGATCAATGGGACTATCATCCACTTCAACCTTCACACCAGGACCAGGACCAACCCTCTCATCAGGATCAAGATTTTCAATAATGTACAATTCTTTGTCATCTCCTACCACCTCTTCACCCGCCGTCCTACTTAGCTCATTATAATCTGCCATCCGACTGACATATCTATCAGACTAGCTTTGTGCATCCTCTTGAGAGTGTCGTCTCCATAGAGGGCAAGTGGGAGGAATCGGACAACCATCTTTCAAATCCACTGCCATAAAATGGTTGTCATTCACATATGGTAAACACATCACCCAATCGATACATGGCGGTGGACCACATAGAGGGAAATAGGTTTCCGATCACCCCTTCCCAATGGACAACACAACAACCGTGTGTTTGAATTTCTGTGCGGTAAGGAAACCCATATCCGGCATGGTCATACATTTCTACGGTGGTGCATTCCCAATACCGCTAAAGGATAGTGCGTCTGAGACCTCTTTATACCGCATATCATCATTAATCATCCTCCGATAGCAAGCATTATCTACACCGACAAGCTCTTTGTAAAGGTGGTAACAGATTATTTGGTGATCATCAACAGTCAAGTTACGTAGGACCACAATTACTCGGAACCTACAATACCCATCACTAGGTACATCCTCAACCTTTTCAATAAAGTCATGCATCCAAATTGGGATTTAGTCTTTGTGTGGTATGTAGACTTTAACTGGTATTGGATTCAGATTTTTTGGAATTGGCTTAGGAGGAGTAGGAGACATGTGTTGCTTTTCCGTGCACTCTTTCTACTTGACCCTGTTGATTTTGTCTGTGAACCCTGTGTCTGTTGTTCCTGGGAGTCAACAACCTCCCACAGCGAAGGGGACCGTCTTGTCGATCGAATGCTTTGTTTATCTTTCCTTAGAGCTCCTTTGGTGGTGACCTTATTTGGAGGTGGACATATAGAGGTGGTCTCCGGTAAACAAAATGTCGGAATCGTTCTTTCATATGCACCTTCATGTTGTAATCAGCGTCCTTGAACCGGGCCTACAATGCGTAAAAAACTGTCATTTTGGTTGTTACTGGAAAATAGGCAAAAACATGCATTCTGTTATGAGCATTGATATGGTTCAGATTTTATATTCCGGAACGCATACGAACATTCTGGATTATAAAATCAGGAACTTCCCGATACACCCTTTGTATGAGTCTTACATGCACTTGCATGAGGCGTAAATGCTATCATTTCAGATTATATAAGAGTAAATTACAGTCCCCTCCCCTCAATGATGCTTGAATTACACTCCCCTTCCCTCTTATGTTAAATATACACTCTCCTCGCCTCTTATTTAAAACATATTAGAAATTTTTTTCACTCCCCTCACCTAAGAGAAGCTTGAATTACATTCCCCTCCCCTCTTATGTTAAAATCTACACTTTACTCCCTCAATATATTTTTTTTATTTCTAATAATCTAGCAAAAAATAATAATAACCTAACACAATTCGAAAAAATTAGTATTGCGACTCTATTTTAATATAACAAAAAATTGAATACATATTTTTCGCTATTTTTTATTCACAATTTCATTAACATGTAGTTTTAAACTCTGTTATTAAATATGAAATAACCCGAAATAAAATTAAAATATGTGAAAAATTACTAAAGACAATAAAACATGGTTATTTAAAAGTTAATTTTATACCCTAAATTATAAAATCAATAGCAAAATATTTAAATTTAATTATCATTGACATTTAAATTAAAAAGAAATGGATTAATTTTTCTTAAATGGTGGTTCAAAATTAATGTATATCATAAAAATATTTATTTATGTTAAAATAGATTAAAGTGTAGTGCACATTTAATTATTAAGGGAGGGGGTTGTAATTCAAGCATCTTATAAGGGAGGGGAGTAAATTTTACTTTTCAAGGAAGGAGAGTGTATATTTTAACATAAGAGGAGAGGGGAGTGTAATTCAAGCATCTTTGAGGGGAGGGGAGTGTAATTTACTCATTATATAATCTAGAATACAAATATATAGTCCGAATTATATAATCCGAATTGCACCAGTACAGAAAACAGAAACACAAATCCTGGGCATAACCTAAAGTAACACAATTTTTCAAAAAAATACCTGAAGAATATCCCATTATGGCAATAGAGAGATGTCTGCTTTACGAAGTTTTGGGTTAACCTCGTACTCGAACCTCAACCTCTTCTAGTGAGTTTGGATTTCATCCAAACGGAGGACGGTGCCGTTCTTGATTTTCAAAGCAATCGTACACGCACATGGTAATCCATGAGTGATCAAACTCAAACAACCACATCTTGATTTATCCGTACCAATTTCAAGTGCTTTATTATACTCTTCTACTAGATGATGTAAAGCTTCCCTTGAAATGTTTCAAATCAACCTAGACCACAACACCTTTCCTTTGAACCTATGTTCAAACATGATAATGCTCGTTTGAAACGAAGCATGTATTGCGGTATGTTGCAACTCTAGCATGTCATGAACGGATTTCCAGTATGTACTTAAATCACCCATACTACTACTCAAATATTTTTTCAACCGAGCGTGTGCAGATTCAGCTCTATTTGTTGTAGTATTCCCCATATGAATTGCTTTGTCGACCCAAGACTTCACAACCTTATCCTTAACCGGATCCAAAATTGTCTTTTCAACATATTCCAAAAACTTTGGAAATTTTCCGCATACAACTTTGAGCTGGTTCCAATTATCAATATAGGCTTCCCCCGTTTCTGAATCCACAATATCCATCGATGCAGCCATCACAGTCTTCACCACCGAACCAGACTTGATCTCTTCCCCATCCATGTCTTTGAGATCCTTCACTTTGCAATCCGTTCTACAGTTTGCTCTCACATTTTGTCCTATGTGATATGAGCACAACAGAGTAGTAGCATTAGGGAAAACAGTTTCCACAACATTGATCAAAGCATTGTCCCGATCAGTGACAACTACTTTGGGATAGAGATCTTTGGGATGCAACAACTCATGACACCTCTCAAGAGCCCAATTAACGTTGTCTTGCCTCTCAGACATCATATAAGCAAAAGAAATATAGAACGTTTTCATGGTGGAAGTGTTACCGATAAACTCAATCAATGGAAGACGATACTTGTTGGTCTTATAGGTGGAATCCAACACAAGCACCATGGAGAACGTGTTAAACAACTTGATAGAATTTGGATGTGCCCAAAAAACATCACTAACATCATCATAATCATGATACTTCGTATAATGATACACGTAATCATGATCAACCAAAGACTTCAAAAGATGTTGCATGTTCGTTCTCGTACCCCTAATGGACCGCCTATACCTGTGACATGCATTGTAAACGTGTTTGATAGTAGTTGAAGTGGTACAGTTCCTCTTCCGTAAATTGGTAAGCATTTGCCTCGAAGGAACGTTTGAATCCACCATCTCATTAAGGTGCACACATTCATTTGGGTTTAGACGACCAACGGTTTTATGACCTTTCAACACATCTGTCATGTCATGGTTGTGTCTACCATCACCAACTTTGAGGCTCCAATCACCAGCAGTCAACAAATAACCTCTCAGCCGAAACAGACACTCGCATTTAACCAAACCAACGATCTCACGTCGAGTCTTTATCTTGTACTCGGTGTATGAACCTCCGCTTTCACATATCAAAGTAACAAATGCTCTTCTTCCATTGCCACCGTTACTGGATTTACCAATAACAGTGGAAAAACCTAGCTTCCTTGCTTTCTCTCGAACCCACTCCAACAAATCATTCCTTGTTGCAAACTTTTATGTAGTCGTAAAATGTTCTCGCTGATCAATACAAACAACAAGAACTGGAGGTACAACAGGAGGAATAGGAAGTGGAGCATCCTCTACTTTCGCATCCCCTAAATAAATTTTAATTTTCGGTGGGGGTGGTGGGGGTGGTGGGGGATTCTCGGATTTGGCATTTCTAGAATCATGCACATCTTCAAGTAAAAGAACCGGCAACACAATAGGAAGTTCAATCTCAGGTGGATCATCATTTGGTGCATCAACAGGAACAACCATAACTGAAAACAATACAAAGTAGAGTCAGAAAATGAACACAATTTCTGTACTGGTGCTGTTCGAATTATTAAATCCAAAAAGCATGAATACAGTCCGGATTATTAATTCTGTATTGCTCCATTACAGATCATATGATGTGATCAAAAGGAAAGCGCCTAAAAATCGAATGAGGGAAGGTTTATATACACATTACCTTTGCATTCAGACGAAAATGATGATGTTAACCCCCTTGGTGGCCATTTTGCTGCTCCAAATCATATTTTCGCCCAAAATAGTGTGTTTCTAAAGGTGCAGGGAGTGTTTGTGATAAAGGTGGTGAGCTTCAGCTAGGTTCTGGGAAAGTATATATAACCTAGCTGTTCGGATTTCATTTTTCGAAAAATAATGACATTATTTCTCGCTCAGTTCAAATACAGGGTGTTCAAATTCCATATTCCGTAAAACATATATATTGTCCGAATTATGATTTTCGAATCGTCTTACACCCTGATCAAGTCCAAGTTTCAGAAAAGACCTGGTGCTGCGTGATTTTCTATTAATTCTGGATTATATAATTCAAACTGTGTCCAGATTATATAATCCAAACCAAGGGTATCTTAGTCAAAAACACAGGGCACACGAGAAGGCAACAAGGTTGGAAAAGTAATACTCTTAGAATTAAGTGGTAAAGTTTTGAGGCCCAATAAGAGTTGTAGTAACCTAGCTTATTTTTGAGGTATAAATAGATAACTTATGAGAAGAAATTATGGTTAACTCATTACACACTTTCACAAATATAGATGGAGATGATTCAATAATTTTGGAGTTTTGAGAAAGTGAGTATTATATAGAAAATGAGGGTAAGTGCAATTTTTCGTCCAAAAACAACTATATTAATCAATTCACTAAATGTCTGAATCGATTTAGATAGCTAAAAGACAAGACTGGAAAAAGAGAAATGCTATGAAGATTGATACGTATCACCGGAGATTTTAATCAATTCAAAAACCCTAGAAAGAAGATTGATACGATTCAAAAATGTTTGAATCGATTCATATCAAGTCAGAAACATTTTGTGAAACGATTCAGACATTTCTGAATCGATTCAAAAGTGAATCGACTTAGAATATTATGGAACGATTCACACAAAGTCAGAAGCTTTGTGTGATACGGTTCAGATTAATGTGAATCGATTCAGACAATGAAAAACACTGTTTTGACATATGAAATCCAATGAAATACAATTTTCTTTGGTCACAAGTAAGCTTGTGTGCTTTAACAATTTCTAAGACAAATTTATCCAACAATCAACATGCTTAACTAATAACACTTAATTGATTAGGACTAAAAACAACATCATCAAAACAACTAGCTAGAGGCTTCAATTTGTGAAACTATTTTACGATTAAGAAGCAATTGATTCTTGTACTGATTATACATTAATTTACTATAAATACATTATATGTTGCTTTTATTTTGGGCAATTATTGCGTTTATTCGACTGATCCATAAACTGCGAAAATCCCTTTTTTTTCCTATCTCTACCCCGATGAGCTGAAACCAAAGCTTTTATTCTCGGTTGCGAAATAGTTCGAGTAAGTTTTGAATGAGCTCCGTGAAAGCTTGATGTAAATAAACGAATTTTTGTCCTCCGTTTTCGAGCGATAGATCCTCGTTTAACTATGGTCATTGAATAAATGAGACTTTGAATTTGATGAATAACTATTTTATTTTTTTCTTTCAGCTATTCTTTTAGGTGGGGTTTAGTATGGGAAATGAGAGTTGTTTTTCCAACCATTAGATTAAAGAGTAGTATTAATTTTATCATGAACTGCCTACACCATATTTTTTTTCCTTTCTCTTTTACACCTCTTTTTTCTTTAGTTCTGGAACTTTTTTCTTTTCCTTGATCTAGAATTTTTCTAATTGATCGATTAAATAAAATTGGGTTGTGGAGTAACAAATTCACCTCATTGTTTGTGAATCAATGTTTGTTTACAAATTACAGAAAATAATTAAAATAACTTCTAAACTTGATTGGATCTAAAAAAATAAATTCAAATCAACCAAAAATGGATTGTTTGCTTTTACAATGAACTATATACATCTATTTTATTGCCTTCCATTTTATCAGCACCATGAAAATTATTTTAAAATTATACATTTAGAGATTAAAAATTTCAGATGCAATCACCGCTCAGCTTGCATATGTGGGGATTGGTTTTTTCATGTCCAAGTATGAAAATGGATTTTCGGTGTTGGAAACCATGCTCTAATCTTAGAATGGTGAATTTTTGTTTCCTGTATGTTAGATCTGTTGATTGGGATGGAGAGAGAAGGTCGAATAAGATGGTGGGGGCAAGGAGGAAGATGGATGGCGAGAAAGGAAAAAAATATGGTGTAGGCAGTCCATGATAAAATTAATTCTCCTCTTTAATCTAATGGTTGAAAAAATCTTTTTCATGATGTGAAATAACTCCCCTTTTCCATGCTAAATCCCACCATTCTTTTATCCTTCCTAGTCTGTTAATAACAAAATGGATTCTTTCAATGTATAAAATAAACATTCCAATGGCTTTTGCTGCTATAACCTTCCCAACCAAGATTTTTTTTTCTTCTAAGTATTTAATCTCTTAATAAGAAAATCTATTGATACTAGGTATTCAAAAAAGTATAGTTAATTTAATAGAAATAGACAAAGAAATGGTGGGTTCCATCGTTTCCACGATTATTTGTTAAACGGCCGTGAGGTCCTCTCTATACACTGAAGGCCCCTTCTTTCATTGAATCCTCATTCAATCAATGTTATTGTGAACTTGTATAGTTCACACTTATGGGCTCTACCCATGAAATATCTAGTAATAGGTCTTTCATTACAAAACTAGCTATACAATAACGGTATTTAAGTATGAAGATTAGCTGGGTAGTTGACCCTCTTAGTCCGTTATTGCAAAATTTTGGGCATAATTTTTTATTTAAAATTGGATGTTTGCCGCTTAATGGATAACTATTTGTTACCAATGGAAAAGTATTTTTTTTTATCTTAAATTACAAATTAAGGTGATTCAGTTTGCACTAATCGAAACCATATAATACTTTTTAGGCTTAATTGCAATTTTATCCCCCTAACTTTTCCAAAGTTGCGATTTTGGCCCCTAAGAAAAAAAACTACAAAACAGCCCCCTAAGTTTTGCAACTGTAGCAGTTTTGGCCCCCAAAACTGATATTGACTCGGTCTACGTTGATGTGGCACCCTAAGTGAGGTGCCACGTGTTATTTTTTTATTTTTTTTTTGTCTTGGGGGGCCAAAACTTCTACAGTTACAAAACTTAGGGGGCTGTTTTGTAGTTTTTTTTTCTTAGGGGGCCAAAATCGCAACTTTGAAAAAGTTAGGGGGCTAAAACTGCAATTAAGCCTACTTTTTAATTTCAGTTTGCACAAATTAAGGTGGTTCAGTTTGCACTAATGGAAAAGTATTTTTTATCTTAAATAACGGTAATACCTTTCAGGAATACTTTTTAATTTCTTACTCATGAGTAATCCTTTTGAATATATAATACTTTGTTTGGAAATGGTTGTGGGATAATGCTTTTAAGTATATAATACTTTGTTTGCAATGCAAATGGTTGGGGATAATACCTTTGAGTAATACTTTTTTGGATTTTGAGTAATACTCTTTTGGAAAGGATTATTTGAGTAATCCATTATTATTCATGAATACTGCTTTTAAGTAAAAATAAAAAGTGTAGTAGTATTGTAATTATACTACTATTCCTTTTATTGATAAAGCAATAACACTAATTTATTGATCTTATTGATAAATAATTGTTGAAAAATAAGTAAGCAAAACAATAAAACGTAGATTTTTTTATTCTAGAAAAGATTATCATAAATAAAAAACTCTACCTATTTTTGTTTTATTTCATGAAGAAATATGTTGAGTATCAAAAACAACTATACTTTTCCTTCAAAAAAAAAACAACAACTATACTTCCTTAAAAATAAAAACTATACTTTTAATGGACCGATCCCCCATCACATGCCAAATATTTCAAGCAACCACCCTCCCTTTCTAACACCTACACCCTATATGATCTTATTCGAATTCTGCCATCACACTGATCCTCTCCCTTCCCCATATGTCAATTGCCTCATTCTCCTACATAACGAGCACCTAACAATATACCATAAAATTCTCCATTCCTCCAACACCCTATAGCAATATAAAAAAAAGTTTTCTAGTTGTCGTTTTTTACCCTTTGGTTTCCAGAAAATGAGTTCTGATAATTTAGAATTCGGTCATAAGGTAAATATCGTTTGACCAAGAGTTCAATCAACAATTCAACATATATAAATTATTCTAAACAATTTGTCATTTAAAAAAATCATTAACACATTGAGCTTAATCAAAACATTCTTATTCACTGGACTCTCTTATTTTACGTGTCTCTATCATATTGAAACCACTAAATATACCTTAATTCAGCTGGATCATTTATTTTATTTATCTTTTGAGTTTGAGATATATCTTAACATTTAAAAATTTCAACTAACTCCTTAATATATATATTTTTCAATATAGTCGATCGATCCATTTGTATTTTATAATATAATCCTTTAATATTTTACCAAAAGGTGCACCAATTTATCTCTTTTCTAACATAATTTAAACATAAACAACTCATTTGAAGCAAATTAAAAAAATTAAAGAAAAATTCAAACCTTTTTTTTTTGACAAGTTAATAAAAGCATCACCAATGGGGAGTCCTTTACTTAACAAGGATCTCAACTTATTAAGGAGTCTCATTAGAGGAAGAAGAAAAAATGGGTAGCTATTAGTTATCAGCAACTAGACAATAACTCTACACGCCCCTCTCTCCCCCCTCTCTCTTTTGTGAGCCGTCGGCTGAACCCTAATTTCTTCTTCTTCATCCACCAAAGTGGGGTGGTTTAGGGTCAATTTTTGACCCCAAATCACCCCTCTAAATCGTTTTTCTCCTTCCCTTCTATTTAAATAAGTGATTTTCACATCGAATTAGGTTTTTCTTTTGTGATTTCGTCATCTTAGTGCGACGCTGTTTTGTTTGTCGTCTTTGTGCGACATTGTTTGTCTTTTCCCTTGTTCAGGTGTTTGTTCGATTCAGATTGTTAGATTAGCTTCGATCCATTGCAGATCCAACCAATGACTTTGGCGTCATCAACGTTGCAGATCCGAAGACATGGTTATTCTAGAGATTTTAATATAGTCATATTTGTAGGCTTATGTACTTTGCTGTTTTATGCTATTAACATGGATGTCGTGAGTTTGTTCACAAATTCATTCTTTTTGTTTTTAGCGAATTTGTATTGCATCAATGTACTCTATCAATTTGAATGAATGAATGTCGTTTGTTTTGTGTCAAAAAAACTATACAATGACTATACAATGACTCTCTCTCTTCTCGGCAATTGACGGATCCCACAATCAAAAGATGAAAAAGAAATATATATAAGTTGATTATGCCTTTCAAATTCATGTTATTTTGACTATCTTTAATTTCTTTTTATTTTTTTAAATGTACACATAAATGGTACAATACATATGCACATATTGGGACCTATTTAAAAACTCTTCATTGGAGTCCCTATTAGTGTATCATTAGAGTCATTGAATCATGAATAAATATTTATTTATTAAAAATTATAAATAAATGATGTGTACATATATGATCCATTTAAGGAGTGTTTATTAGTTTACGACCATTGTGATGCTCTAAACTATATTAGTAATAGTTGTGTCAAAAAAAAAAACTATATTAGTAGTCGGAGCTTGTGCTCTAAATCTCTAAATTCGGTCCCAGTTTCAGCCACTTGTAAACAACTTAAATTTGAAAATGAAATAAAAATCTACAAGACCAATTTAAATTAAAAAAATAGAGTAAAAGTAAAAAATGTAATTTAACCAATTTTATTTATTTTTTCATTAGGAAATAATTTATTTATGGAATTCCCCACACGTAATTCTATAGTAACGCTTTCACGTAAATATATTGGATTATTTCTAAAAGAGAAAAATCATAATTTTACTTAAAAACTAATCAATTTGTTTTTAAGAAAAAGGCTGGTAATATATTTTATCACTTATTTTTAACACACGTTTTCGTTTTCTTGTTTGATATGGAATTTGTACAAGTCTTTATTTTTTGGATAATTGAAACAAATGACTTTTTTTGGATATAATGGACAAAATTAAAGTGACATGGAGATGGCATTTTAGCAAGTTGGAAAAGAGAAGCAAAATAAGCACCAAAGACCTGATCATAGTTTGCTTCTACAGCCGAAAATACAAGGGTGAGAAGAGAGATAACTGACGTCTATATATAGTTTGTTTTATCATACGTACATACTACATAGTCACAGGTTATAGTACATACAAAATTTTTACTCATTCATCATTTTTCTCTATCTGCTTTGGTCAGTTCTTTCTCCCATCCAATCCCTAGTTTTCTTTCAATTTTTCAGATATATTTTCTTTTTCAAGATCTGATTTTGTTTGTTTGGTTCGTTTTTTTATTATTTCTGGATTACATGTGAGGAAGAGTTTTATTGATAATATTTATGCAAAGCATATACTCATTAGAAAGTTCGATCTTCATAAATAGGACTGACCCTTATTTGTTTTACGTACCGCAGGAAATGGGCTATGACCATGACCGCATGTTTTCTCCATATGAAGATCAGAACCCTTTATACTTGATTGTAATTGGTGTTTTAGTTGTCGTTACTCTATTAGGACTATTGATTTAGTTTTTATGTATATGTATTAAAAAACGCAATAGTACTCCTCAACCAAGCTAATATTGCTAGCATATCTACTGGTTGTGATGCACGGGTCTTAAGTTTTAATATATGTTAAAACAAATAAACATATTTATTGTGATAAGCATAAATATTTCAAACTGAGTTATATTAGACAATAGCAAAACTATCGAGTGTGTCTATGTGCCATTATATACCTTAGAAGTTGGAATTGAAGTCTCCGAAATACTCATGTCTCCGGATCTGCAACGTTGACGACTCTAAAGTCATTGATTTAATCTGCACTGGATCGAAGCTGATCTGACAATCTGAACCGAACAAACACCTGAATGAAACAAGAAAGGCAAACAACGTCGCCCAAAAACGACGAACAAAACAAGGTCACACTAAGACGACGAAATCACAAAAAAAAAACGAAATATATGTGTAAATCACTTATTTCAATAAAAGGGAAATAGAAAATACAAGTTATTATAATTAGTCCACCGTGCTTTCCTAAAATTCCTAAGATTATTTGACATATAACTCAACATAAATTTTAAGTAAATTTAGTATCAATTATGAAGAGTTTTTTTTTTTTTTTTTTTATGAAAAGTATAAGTTGTAATATTGTGTAGTTTTTACGAAATATAAGGATCCCGAGCAAAGGAATAGGTATAAATCTCTAATCTCTAGAACTATCTCTCCATGTCGGTACCCCGATGTTAATGATATGGATAGACTAGGAATAGAGGAACATGTGATTAGGCTGTTGCATAACACAACCCTGTGTTTAGGTACCTTCAAAGGGTTATGGCTTGCACCATATGGGGTAGGAATGATGAGGACTGATGAGCTGTTTATGTTGTGGGCTATGCTTTATAACCACCCTGTTAACATTTGCTATTATTTGCTTGCTTATCTTGTTTCAACTGCTAAAAAGAAACCGGATGATAAGGGTGATATAGTGGTAGGTGGAATTATCACCTTTGTTGCTAGGAAGTTTGGGGTGAGTGTGAATCAAGGGATCAAGAGGTTAGAGGGGAACTATTATCTAGACTTATTTACTCTGACTACTTTGCCCTTCCTTAGAACCCATGGCCCTACTCACAATTACCAATATGAATGGAGAATTATTAGAGCTAATTGTTTGATTATTCTACCTAATCCGGACATAACTAATCCGGAGGTGGTGGAAAATTTGCTTTATGTTGGTACTAACCCACAAGTACAAGATGATGGTGATGATGGTGGTGATGAAAAGGAGGTAGGTGCACAACACCATGAACAAGAAGCCGGTGGAAACTGTAATGATGAACGGTGGGCATGGATGCAAACCGAAGTTCAAAGAATAAGCACCGAGCAACAAAGACAAGGTGTTGAAATGGCCGGGATGAGAAACGATGTCCTAAGGGGCAATCGAATGACCGAAGAAAATAATCAAATGCTCTGGAGCATGATGCAACACCTTCACCTCCAAGGTCCACCTTATGGACCTCAATAAAATTGGCGTTGCCAACCCTACAATCTGATAACCACACTGAAAGTGTCTTCAGCCTCCCTTGACTTACCCCGACGAGGACATAGTTATCATACTCTTACCACGCCTTTCGTTGGCTATCCGAGTCTTGCTACTCCAGAACTGTTACTTCAAACTTCTTACCCATCTTGTAGCGATTCTCACTTCAACGCCCAAGACTTTATGGACTCTAATAAAACTCTTCCCGGTCAAACCTCGGTCGCACTACTCTGATTCCTCATTCGATTTAAGCTATGAATGTTAACCCGTCGAGACGAGTGAAACTTCGCATCCTTCTTACTACATGGTTATCAATTCCATGAATCATCCTTACGAATTCCCACGGTAGACTCATCATGTACTCGTACATGTCTTCCTTGAACATCCCACAATGCGCCTTCGTATTCTCGCTTGCTATGCTTTGCTTAATCATACCAATGCTTGCTCGTTGATTTCCCTCTCAAGGAAAACTTCATAATACTAGCACACGGGTCATTGGCGTTGATGATTACTCATCCTATAGTGAATCTGGGTCCCAGGCGTTATCATAAAATCACGGAACGAGTTGACAATACGGTTGTGCCATCAGACCTCGCTCCAAGTGAGTTCAGTCCGCTTTACGCGAGTTGCGATGAACCGGGACCTACTGAATTCCTATTTAGTTTGAGAACGCCAACTCCAATCGCCCATATGCATGTATCCATTTTCACAACGAGCCCTAGCAAGCTAATCGGGCAAAACATAGATTCGAGGGATAATTATGACTCCACGAAATCTGGGAATCCTGGAATTTCACATAACTTTTACCACTGAAATATGTTAATGTTACTCATGCATTTCATTTATAATACTTCAGTATGTAATGCGCATTAGTTTCTTCTTCTTCTTCTTCTTCTTCTTCTTCTTCTTCTTTTCCAAACTCCCTTGGATTTTAATTTTTTGTTTTGTTTTGTTGCGAAAGGCATGTAAAGCGGCTTGTTTTTATTATAAATTATGACATAAATTTTTGTTGTCTCTTCTAAAATGGTTGTTTCTTGTACATAAAAATGATTTCTTGTGTTTTAAGTGTTCTTGCTATACCCACATCTTGTTTTATTGTGAAAATTCTCCAATAAGAAAAGCACAAAGTTGCATCCTTTGAGCAATTGTATGAGTAGGTATTTTAAGGAGCACGTTCTAATTTTAGTGGTAAATTAACCCTTTGATGATTTCAGAGTAAAAGTAGAATAAGTTAGTGTGGGAAATAAAAAAAAATCAAATTTAAGGAGGGCGGAAGCAAATATATCTATAAAGGGGACATCACTGAATATGGGGGGAAAGGATACTCCCTCACTGACTTCCCACGTGAAGGTGGTGTTTTCCTTGACAAACAAAAGTAGCTTCCGTATCCCTTTTAAAAATGGCATCTAAAATTTTTACCCAAAGCAAATAATTGCTTTCTTTAAAACGAGGATGGTACCCTTACAGCCAAAACGTGTTCATATGCAATGGTGTATCAAGGGTAACCTCTTTACTAGCGTCTGCCCCACTCCCCGAATATTAAAATTAAATATGCCATAAAAATAAATATTCCCATCTCTCTTATATGAAACGAAGAAAGAACTTTTCTCGGTTGGTTTAGTGCTAAAGTTAGAACCTGTTTCCTCATAATATCTATCTTATACAGGAGCAAGAAAAGGGTTGGACTTCACACACACACACTCATTTGGAACTTGTTGTTGGGTTGAATAGGTTCACAAGGAATGCGTGAAGTTGTGATTAGTGCACACTTGAAATAAAGCCATTGAGGAGACATAAGTTTTTAATTGAATTGTCATATGTTAATCTTGTTTATGCTGCTATATTTATGCCTTTTACTTGAGGACAAACAAAGATTCAAGTGTGGGGGAGTTTGATGAGTCAATAATTAGTGTTTTTAATATAATATTTGAGTCCGTTTTATTTATATTTGAGTTTATTTTATTTAGTTTTATTTCCTTTTTAGAACTCTTTTACTTCAATTGCAAGTTATTTAATTTCAGGAACAAATATTCTAAAGATTGAGTCTTGGAGCAAAAGAAAGAGGATTTGGAGCTGATTCATGCCAAAAAAATAAAGAACTCATACAAAAATATCTTCTGCAAGGATTCATGCCAAAAATATGAAGATCTTATACAAAAATATCTTGTGCAAAGAATTTGAAGATGTTGTACAAAAATATAACAACTGGCGCGCCCCTTTTGACCTTTTGCTGCTTTTGCTTCTTCGACAAAGCTGCCTATTTTAGTATTTCTGACCTAGAGCCCATGGTTTCTTGTGCAACACTTTAGTGATTTAATTCTTGGGGCTCAAGTCAATGTTAGACGATAAATAGAGCAACCATCTAGTTTGTAAAACCATCTTTTGTTCTTGGAATAAAAGTTCACCTTTATTTTATTGTTATTTACTTTTATGTTCTTCTTCTTCTTCCTCTTCTCTTCTATGTCTACAATGAACGTGAGTGATTAGACTCTTCTTGTCTTGGGATTGTTGGATAAGTCTAATGACATAATCCTAATCAAACCAAGCCATAAACCCTAATTTTATATAAATCTACTTTCTAATCTAATTTCACCGTTTTTATAATGAATTAACAAATACCAAACTCATAATGCGACAGCGGAGGGTTAGTATTTGTCAATTCATCATCACAAATATCAATTCATAATGCGACAGCGGAGCTTTGATATTGGAACAAGTGAAATTAAACAAGGGTTGCGAAACATGAGAATAGTGTAGCATACCTTGAGACATATAAAGTTTCGTTCTTCAAGGATTCTAATAGCAATTAACCATGAGAATAGGCGTGGTTGCTAGAGGAACACACTCACTGACTTCGAAAGAAGCTTTAATACGCTTAAGAGAAATTTGTCTTTAGAAAGTAGGTCGAATATAAAGTTTAAGTTTAGGGTTTGTTTGTGAAGGGTTTGTTATGAAGGTGAGAAAAACCACAAGAAGGAAGGGTTGAATTGTGTTTTTGAAAACTTCTTCAATTACGTTCTGAAGAACTGTTCTCAGGTTCAGAGTCTGAAGTAGTTCAGAGTCTGAGTGAGTTCAGAGTCTTTGTGCAGCGGATAAATGTAAAGAACAGAAGAAGAAAGAACACAAGAAATTCTACAGGTTCCTTCCACAAACCGGAAGTAGTCCTGTCCCCCTTGTACTTCCAAGGAGAGTTCCACTAAAATGTAATCTCAAATTACAAGTTGCTCAATCACACAAGAGAGAGACTTATCTTTTGCTCAAGGACAACTCCAAGAGACTTCTATGCTCAATCACACCTGAAAGAGACTTCTATGCTCAAGGACAACTCCAAGAGACTTCCTTTGCTCAATCACAACTGAAAGAGACTTATCTTAACAAT